>ERZ773197.1310-NODE-1310-length-17509-cov-14.906612_pt1 | contig 17509 bp, 13 predicted proteins | sample MGYA00580999_ERZ773197 | MGnify/ENA primary metagenome ERZ773197 (study PRJEB29015, sample SAMEA2738166) | human oral metagenome | biome: human oral; feature: human-associated habitat; material: saliva | place: China | collected 2185 ...
CGTAGACCTTGGCCATCGGATAGCGGCGCAGCAGTTCCCGCACATTGCGCCCGCCGCCGCAGCCCAGTTCCGCAATGACAAGCGGAGACAGACCCTCGATATGTGAGAGTCCCCAGTCGGAGAGGGCTGCGTGTCCCTGATTCATGGCATTTAACATGAGCTTCCCGAAAAAGCCCTCCGGTTTTCGGGTTTGCCCGATAAAGCGTTTGAATAAGCCCATTGTTTTCTCCTTCCGTAGGATGCCCTAGTGCATTAGATAATACTAATTGAATTATAGGACGCATGTTTGCGGCTGACAAGACAGAAGATACCGCAAAAGCTATGCCGGGTCTTCCATGAGGAGAAAGTCGCGAATGTTGCAGTGCTTGATGCCGTTGCGACTAAAGTTGAATGTATCATTTTTAATCTTGAAGATGACAGATTAAGTCTATTTCCTGTGTGCCTGCTTTTCCAACGGTCACCTGATAGCCGCGTCGCAGCAGTTCCGGATCGACAATATGATATTTCTCATTGGAACTTAGAACTTGCTTTCCCAGCAGGTCTTCGCGTATTACCTGATAAAATAAACAGGCGTAGCAGCAGTAGCGGATATCGTTGAGGATTGTCTCCGGTGCGGCTGCGCGCTTTTCGCTTTTTTCTGCTGAGAAATATAAGTTATATCTTTGTCAGAGTGAAGCAATATGAATGATTAAAGATATAACTGAAGAAATTTAACACACGACTCACTTTTTTAGTTGCGACTGTTATACTAATTACGGCAGAGTTTTGTGATGACAGAGCGGCAAGAGACTTACAACGCATAAGAAGCGGTCGATGCGTATGAGATCGTAACGATGCAATTACTTTATGGTTACAGGGTTCGCTGCGCAGAATACATTTCGCGCATATTTGTACGATTTCAGGATTCTGTATCGAAGGCTTGCACAAGGGGTTTGATGACAGAGAAGAAGCAAAGGGTAGGGGGAATCTGCTATGAAGCGTCCGTTTTCATTTTTAGATTCAGGGTATCTGCTGCACCAGTTTGAGGAATGGCAGGGAGAGGCGAATCGCATTGTTTCGAGAAGCGAGTATTTACAGCAGGCGATTCGGAAAGCGGCGGAGCATTGCATTGCTGCCGAGATGATGGCTGTGTTACGGGATATTCCGGTAGAAGAGGTGAATCGCAATCGGCACGGAATACGAGTAAAAGTTCTGCGGGCAGGTGGTTTTACCAATTATGCGGAGCTCATGGCAGCCTCCGAACAGCAGCTTTCCTCGCTGCGCGGCATCAGCGAAGAGGGGGCTGCTCTGATTAAACAGCTTGTGCGAGAGACAGCCGAACCTGTGAGAGCAAGTTCAAGACTAAAACTCAGCGCAGACCATCGAACGGATGAGACAACGCAGATTGTAGAGCTGATTTATCGCTACCAAAAAGCGAAGGTGCTGGGAGAAGACCTTGCAAAACTGACAAACAGCTATGCAGCGGATATTCTGGAGGCGAGGCAAAATCTGGAGCGCGGGAACGGCTTCTTTCGGTGGTTGTTTCTGGGGAAAGAAAAGAAGCAGCTGGCAATCAATGCCTACTTGTATCTGGATGAGACAGCCAAGGGGGACTATGTCACCGAACTGACACGGCTTTCTAACGAGGACAAAATGCTGGATGCATGTATGCCGAGTGTTGCCTGGGAGGATTTCCAGCAGCATCCGATTGCATATATCAATATTCTGGAAGAACTTGTCCCCGCGCTATTGGGAAACGGAGATTCTGTTTATGGCTTGCCGGAGGAGTTGGCGAGACAGGTACAGGATGAATGCTTTTTTCCGGACGGCTTACTCTGTGATTTGAGACGGTATCAGGAGTGGGGCGTCAAGTACGTTTTGCACCAGGGCAAGGTATTACTTGGCGACGAAATGGGCCTCGGAAAAACCATCCAGGCAATTGCGACTATGGTTTCATTGAAAAATACAGGGTCAACACATTTTGTGGTAGTTTGTCCGGCGAGTGTTGTGCTCAATTGGTGCAGAGAAGTTCAGAAATTCAGTAAATTGCGCGTGGTGAAAGTGCATGGGATGGGGCGGCAAGCAGCACTGGAAGACTGGATGGATTCGGGTGGTGTTGCAGTCACGACATATGAAACAACGATGCATTGGAAACTTCCGGAAGGATTTCATTTTGCCCTGCTTGTTGTCGATGAGGCGCATTACATCAAGAATTCGGAGGCGAGGCGTTCGGTGTATACCCGGGCGCTCGCGGAACGGGGAGAGCGGCTGCTTTTCATGACCGGTACGGCTCTTGAGAACAATGTAGGCGAGATGATACAACTGATTTCCGTTTTGCGGCCGGAGATTGCGCGCAGTATTTCGGGGATGCAAATGCTTTCTTCGGCGAAACAGTTCCGGGAGACAGTCGCACCTGTCTATTATCGGAGAAAGCGGGAAGATGTACTGACGGAACTGCCGGAATTGATTGAGCAGGAGAGCTGGTGTGAGTTGGGCTTGGCCGAGCGGATGGTATATGAAGATGCGGTGCTCGGAAAAAATTATCACGAGGCACGTCGGGTATCCTGGAATGTAGAGAATCTAAAAGATTCCTGCAAGGCGGAGCGATTGTTGGGAATCCTTAAAAATGCTGAGGATGAAGGGCGAAAAGTTCTGGTCTTTTCGTTCTATCTCGATACGATACAAAAAATTGCACACCTCTTGGGAGCTAAGTGTATGGAGCCGATCAATGGTTCCATGTCTCCTGCAAAACGCCAGGAAATCATTGATGCTTTTCAAAAGGCGCCGGCGGGACAGGTGTTACCGGCGCAGATGATTGCGGGCGGCACGGGGCTCAACATTCAGTCGGCGAGCGTTGTGGTTCTCTGTGAACCGCAGCTAAAGCCCTCGATTGAGTGGCAGGCGATTTCCAGGGCCTACCGTATGGGACAGGCGCGCAATGTCTTGGTCTATCGTCTGCTTGCGGCAGGGACAGTCGACGAGAAGGTGATGGAGTTGCTGGCGGAAAAGCAGGCTATTTTTGATGCATTTGCGGATAAATCGATTGCCGCAGAAAATATGGAAGTGGACAATAAGACCTTTGGCAATATTATCCGGGAAGAAATTGACCGGATTAACCAATCACGCGAGACAGGGACGCCCGGACAGGCTTCCTGAGACAGGAAACGCCGCCCCGAGGATTATTCCTCGGGGCGGCGTTTTCTGTTTGTGTCTGTATTTCAGATACTGTCTGTCGCCTGTTTCGTCCGTCTTGCGAGCAGCTCGGCGTCGGCTTTCTCGACGAACTCCTGGTGGCGCGTTGCGAGTGCCTGCAGATCCTCGCGGAGTCGCGCCTTAATCACGCGGATAATGAGTTCCTCGGACTCGTGGATACCGTAGCTCGCCGAGTTGATGCAGAGGTCGTAGTGGACGGCGGAGCCCCACTTAAAGCCGGTGTAGCGGTGGTAGAAATGTTCGTGTGCCTTGTCCTCGCGCTTCACGAGTTTTGCGGCTTCCTTGAAGCTCAGCTCGTGCATTTCCATTAAGCGCTTCACGCGGCTCTCAAACGGCGCCGTGATGAAAATCGAGATGTGAGGGATGCCGGCGTTTTTCAGAATCACATCGGCCGAGCGCCCCATGACGACAAAGTCCTCTTTCCGCGCGAGCTCTTCGATGTACTGGCTCTGGTTGAAGAAGAGCGCATCGGCGGTCGGCAGGCCGTGGAAGCGGTTAAAGTTTGCTGTGAAGAGCTTTAAGCCGTGCGCGTGGCGCATCTCGTGCAGAGTCTCGACGATATCGTGTTTCTCGGTTGCCTCGCGCTTGGCCTGCAGGCGCTCCAGCACATCCTTGAAGATGGTCGCGTCGTAATAGTTGATGTGCAGATCGTCCGCGAGCTGGAAGCCGATCTCCGTTCCGCCGCTGCCGTAGGAGCGGCCGATGCAGATCACAAGGTGGTCGTCCTTCGAGAAGGGCTTTGCGCCGGTTGCGAACGGATTTAAGAAGACGCGCTTCTGATCGGAAATATCACCCTTTGCGATTTCCTCTTCGAGCGCCTTGAGTGCCACAATAATGTCGTTGTACTCGGTGAGCAGCTGCTTTCTGGAGGCGCCTTCGGGCAGGGTGCGCGCCATGTTTCCGATCAGTGCCATATCGGAAAGAATCAGCTGTCCCTGCGGGCGGAGCGAGAGCTCATGCTCGAGCACCGAGAGCACTTTTTCGCGGCTTCCGATCAGCGTGCGGCCGAGGGAAGAACCGAGTGTCTTATAGACATTTTCGTCGAGCGTATAAATTTTTTCTGCCAGTGTGCGGCAGCGTGTTGTCAACTGTTCCATGCGCTACCTCCTTATAAGAAAAACACCAGGGTGTCAATCACGAAGACCGGCACCAGGAACGCGAGTGCCCAGCCGATGTAGCCGAAGAATGAGGGCATATGAATACCGTTTTCGTCCGAAATCGCTTTGACCATGAAGTTCGGCGCGTTGCCGATGTAGCTGTTTGCCCCCATGAAGACAGCGCCGCAGGAGATGGCCTTCAGGAAAATGACCGGAATCGTGCCGACGGTCGTCGTGAGGCCGCTCGTCATGCCGAGTGTGCCCGCTGTGGTCAGGAAGACCAGGTAAGTCGGCGTGTTGTCGAGGAAGCTTGAGAGCAGGCCGGTCGCCCAGAACATCTGGAAGGGCTCGGTGATGCCGAGCTTCGGGCCCATTTCCTTGAGGATGATGAGCGCGGGCTGCATCGTGATGAAGATGCCGATAAAGAGCTCGGCGACCTCCTGGATAGCGCCCCAGGTAAAGTGGTTCGTGCGGCGAATCTCCTCGGGGGTGGTCTTGAAGGAAAGGAAGGCTGCCGCGAGAATCAGCACAATCTCAATCATGGTCGGGAAACCGAGCACTACCTCGCCGAGAATGTGAATGCCGCGGACGGTTCCCTCTGCGGTCCGGAACATCGGATTGCCGGGCAGTGTGCCGCCGAGCACCACTGCGACAATGATCATCAGCAGGAAGAGAATGTTGTGGGCACCGCGGAGCGAGAGTTCCGTGCCGGGCTTCGAGATGTCCGGGCGGTAGCCGAGCTTCACATCCTTCAGGTAATAGTGTTTGTCAAGCTGCCAGAAGACAGTGAGCAGAATCACCAGGTTGAAGACGAGTATCGGGAGCAGATGCAGGCTCCAGAGGAAGGGGACACCGCGCATAAAGCCCATGAGGAGCGGCGGATCGCCGAGCGGCGTCAGGCTGCCGCCCATGTTCGAAATCAGGAAGATGAAAAAGATCATGATATGCTGTTTCCGGCGTCTCCAGGCGTTAATCTTGATCATCGGGCGGAGCATTAACATCGAAGAGCCTGTGGTGCCGATCAGGCTCGACAGGAAGGTTCCGATCAGCAGGAACAGCGTGTTGACGAGCGGAGAACCGGCGAGATCGCCCTCAAAGGTAATATTACCGGCCACGCAGAAGAGGCCGAAGAGCATCACAATGAAGGAGAGGTAGTCGTTAAAGACGGTCTCCAGCACAGTCTCGGAAGCTTTCAGCGGACCGTACATCGCCGTAAACGGGACAATGAAGAGGAGGGACCAGAAGATGACCGCGTGGACGCGGTGCTTTTCCCACCACTCGCCGGCGACAAGCGGCACAATCGCAATGCTGAGCAACAGTCCCGCGAACGGGACGCACAGCCACAGTGGAATCGAAGTACTCATACACAAAACCCCTCTTTAATCTGTTTTTTTAACATTCAATGCGTATGCTAAAACGAAATCATAAAAAAGGCAAACCCTTTTCGGTGCAAGGGTATCGGCTTTTTGGACTTTGCTATTGCGGTACAATATAAAAGGACGAGATCCGGAAAGTGCCGAATCTCGTCTCATGTCGGTATAGGTTAAAGTCGTCTGCTACATTCCTTCAGGGCAGCAAAAGATTCGGGGCTCAAGTCGTGTTCTACCTTGCAGGCATCCCGCTCGGCAATGTCGGAGGGAACACCGAGTTTTACAAAGAGCTGTGTCAGTGTCTGGTGGCGGTCATAGATGCGGCTTGCAATCGCCTCGCCCTCTTCGGTGAGATAGATGAAGTTTTCGGCATCCATGCGCACCAGACCGTTTTCGCGGAGGTGCTTCATCGCGATGCTGATACTCGGTTTCGAGTATCCCATGGCATTTGCGATTTCGACGGAGCGCACATGTCCGTTCTCCTCGCGGAGCATCAGAATTTTTTCGAGGTAGTCCTCGGCGGATTCATGAATTTGCATGACAAAAGTCCTTTCTCGCGGCGAATTTGCGCTGCGTTGTCTGTTCTTTTCTTTTATGAAACAATTATGTTTTTGCGAGTATAACACGCGAGAACAGTTAGAACAAGGAAACTTGTCAGTGAACGAGGCAAAACATTATGAGTTTGCACTAAACAAACGGAGCCGCGGCAAAACGTAGTCTGAATTTAACTCTCGGTTTCCGAAAGTGTGCGGTATTTTCGGATGACCTCCTCCTTGAATTCCTGTTCGAGCGGGGAGAGCACGGTATCCTTCCGGGTGATAATGCCGAAGGAGAGGTGCTCGGAACTCTTCAGAATCGGGACAGAAATCACCTGGTAGAGTTTGCTCTGGTCGGAGAAAGCGGCGATGCCTATGGTATAGAAAGTCGTGGTCTGAATGAGGCGCATCTGCTCCTGGCGATCGCAGACATAGATGATTTTTTGCGATTCGTTCAAGTCGATGAGACCGCTGTCGCTCGCGATATGATAGATGAAGTCCTCGTACTGTCCCGCGTAGCGCACAAAGCCGTAGTCTTTAAGCTCGCGGATATCGATCGCCGCGGGCACCTTGCCCTGCAACACCGGGTGGTTCTCGGCGAGGCACACATAGGGGCGGAAGGTGGCGAGCGGTGTGAGGCTCAGCTTCTTGTCGGCAAAGCCCTGCAAGGTCATCTCCTGGTTGGTGGTCGAAAAGTGGAGGATGCCGATATCCGACTTGCCCTCTACGACATCGTTCAGAACATTGGAGGCGGAGGCCTCATAGAGATGGTAGTGGATGGAGCTGTCGGCCTGATGTCTGCGACAGATCTCGTTGAAGCACTCGGAGATATGAGAGAAGCGTGTCATGCTGACTTTGAGTCTCGACTGGGCGGAGGCCGCCTGTGCCACATAGCGGTTCAGCTTTGTCATCTCCGCGAGGATAATCTCGCAGTGGTGCAGATAATCCTCGCCCTCGGGGGTGAGCCGGGTGCCGCGGCTTGTGCGCTGGAACAGCGTGAGGCCGCACTCCTCTTCGGTAATCTTCAGAATATGACTCAGCTGGGGCTGAGAGATGAACATTGCTTTTGCGGCATGGTTGATGGAGCCGTACTTTGCAATGGCGACAATGTATTTGATATTATTTGCGTCCAAGCCTACCTCCCATTGGGTTTCTTGATAACATTATACAACATAAGACCCAAAAACAGAATGCCCAACAGTTGATATTTCTTTCGTGGATAGCTGTTATCGGTCTGAAAAATTTCCGCTTTACATACTTACATGCTAGACTGTATTGGTGAATGTGCACAAGTTTGAGCGGTGACAAAAAACAGAATAGGGGGTTTCGCAATATGGTCATGCAGGTCTTAGACGCAATTGACGGTTTTCTGTACTATCCGGTCTTGTTGCTCGTAATGGGCGCGGCGGGACTCTATTTCTCGGTTCGCATGGGTTTTGTTCAGGTTCGCATGCTGTCTGAGGCAATTCGGATTATGAAGGCGAAGCCGACGGAGGGGAACGGAGCTTCGCCCTTCCAGGCACTGATGATCAGCACCGCAAGCTGTGTCGGTACCGGAAACATCATCGGTATCTCGTCGGCAATCTGCCTCGGCGGTCCGGGCGCTGCATTCTGGATGACCGTTATGGCGCTGCTCGGTTGCGCTTCTTCTTTTACGGAGTGCACGCTCGCACAGGTCTATAAAAAGAAAAATCCGGACGGTTCGAGCTATGGCGGCCCGGCATACTACATTGAGGATGCTTTAAAGAGCAAGGGCTTTGCGACGCTCTTCGTCATCTTCCTGATTCTCACCTATTCGAGCGGCTTCAACATGCTCTGCTCCTACAATACCCAGTCTACCTTCCAGACTTACGGCTGGTATCAGGCGAACCCGAAGCTCGCGGCCATGGCAATCGGCGCGGTGCTTGCAATTCTGGTCGGCATCTGCGTGATGGGCGGCGGCAAGCGCATTGAGCAGACCGCCAGTCTCGTGGTTCCGTTCATGGGTGTCGCTTATGTACTGGTTGCCATCGTGGTGCTCGTGATGAATGCGGGCAGAATTCCGGAGGTCTTTGGCCGCATCTTCAGCGACGCGTTTAACTTCCGCGCAATCTTCGGCGGCGTTGCGGGTTCCTGCCTAGTCTTCGGTATCAAGAGAGGTCTCTACTCCAACGAGGCCGGTGTCGGTTCGGCGCCGAACGCAGCGGCAGCCGCTGTGGTTTCTCACCCGGCAAAGCAGGGCCTTGTGCAGATGCTCTCGGTCTACATCGATACGATTATTCTCTGCAACGCGACGGCGCTTATGTGTCTGGTCTCCGGCATCGAGCCGACCGCAGATCTTGCGGGCGCACAGTGGGTGCAGACTTCGCTTCACGCAGTGCTCGGCAACTTCGGGCCTCTCTTCATCACGGCCGCAATGCTGCTGTTCTCGTTCACGACGCTGATCGGTAACCTATACTACTGCGACAACGCACTCGCGTACCTAAACAACAAGACCATGCCGAGTCAGGGCTTCCTGAAGGGCTTCCGTATCTACGGCGTTATCATCATCTTTGTCGGCGCTCTGCTCCCGATGGCAGCTGCCTGGGACGTCGCGGACATCATGATGGGCGGTATGTGCTTACTGAACCTGATTGCCTGCGTGCTCTTAAGCCGCGTCGCAATCAACACCTACCGCGACTATGTGGCACAGCGCAAGGCGGGAAAAGAGCCGGTGTTCCACGCCAAGGACATCGGGCTGAACCCCGATGAGCTGGATTACTGGAAGGATTGAGTTACGACAAGATAAGGGGAAAAACAATGGAACAGGATGTTCAACAGATTCTTGAGGAAGCGCTCGCAGAGGGCCAGAACGTACTGATTGAGGGAAAGGTTGCAAGCTATATTCCGGAGCTCGCAAAGGCGGATTCGTCGAACCTGGGCTGCTGCATTATGAATGCGGACGGCAGCATGTACAAGGCGGGCGACTACAATATTCCGTTTACCATGCAGAGCATCGCGAAGACCTTTTCGCTGATTCTCGCGCTGCAGACTTCGGGCTATGACCACACCTTCTCAAAGGTGGGCATGGAGCCGACCGGCGACCGCTTTGACAGCATACTCCAGCTCGAGTTAAAGGACTGGCGGCCGTTCAACCCGATGATCAATGCGGGTGCGATTGTGACGGCGGACTGCATTGCGGCGGCGGATCCGTTCGGGGAGTTCCTCACGCTGGTCAGAAAGCTCTGCGGCAATCCGAAGATTCAGTTGAACGAGAAGGTGTACCACTCCGAGAAGCGGACGGGCACCAGAAACCGCTCGATTGCCTATCTCTTAAAGAGCGATCACGTGCTGGACGGCGAGCCGGAGGACGTGCTGGATGTCTACTTCCGCATGTGCTCGGTCATGTGCACGGCGAAGGATCTCGCGCATTACGCGATGATTCTCTCGAACAAGGGCGTTGATCCGAAGACTGGGGAGCGTCTCCTCGACGCCGATATTGTCCGCATCGTGACGACGCTCATGATGCTCTGCGGCATGTACGATGAGTCGGGTGAGTACGCGGTCAAGGTCGGCCTGCCCTCGAAGAGCGGTGTCGGCGGCGGCATTGTCGCGGTCGGGCAGAACGGTATGGGTATCGGTACCTTTGGGCCGATGCTGAACAAGAAGGGAAACAGCGTGGGCGGCGAGAAGATCTTACAGTATCTCTCGGAGCATCTCGGCTACCACATCTTTGCATAAGTTGCACCAAACGAAATTAAGGCTGTAAAAAATGCATCTTGCATTTTTTGCAGCCTTTTCGATGAGAGAAAGCTCTGTTATACTGAAATTATGAATACAATTGTCTCTATTGAGCATTTAGAAAAGGTGTATACGGCGCGCAAGCTTTTCGACGACACCGCCTGCTATATCGGCGAGGGCGAAAAACTGGCGCTGATTGGCGTGAACGGAACCGGAAAATCCACCCTGCTCCGCATTGTGGCGGGGGAAGAGAGTCCGGACGGCGGGGAACTGATTGTGCGGAAGGGCTTGCAGATTCGCTTTCTCTCGCAGAACCCGAACTTCCTCGCGGAGGAGACCGCTCTGGAGGCCTGCCTCCGCATTGCGGGCGGCGAGGTGAGCGGAGAAGATACGACTGCGGCGGCCAAAAAACTGCTCGCCGCGCTCAGTGTCGGCGACGCGGAGGCGGTCTGCGATACGATGTCGGGCGGTGAGAAAAAGCGCGTGGCGCTCGCGGGCGTGCTTCTTCATCCGGCGGATCTTCTGATTCTCGACGAGCCGACCAACCACCTGGACGGCGAGACCGCGGAGTGGCTCGAGAATTACTTAAAGAACTTTCGCGGCGCGCTTCTCATGGTCACGCACGACCGCTACTTTCTCGATTCGGTTTGCACGCGCATTCTGGAGCTGGACCGCGGAAAGCTCTATTCCTATGATACCAATTATGAGGGGTTCCTCGCGCTGAAGGCGGAGCGTCTTGATATCCAACAGGCGAACGAGAGAACCAGACAGAGCATTCTCAGAAAGGAGCTCGCCTGGATGCAGCGCGGTGCGCGCGCCCGCGGCACCAAGTCAAAGGAGCGGATTGCCCGATACGAAAAGCTCTCGGCGCTCTCCGGGCCGGAAGAGGAAGCGGCGCTGCAATTTGCCTCGGCCTACTCGCGGCTCGGGAAAACCACACTCGCGTTTCACGATGTGAGCAAGGCCTACGACGGAAAATGCCTGTTTCGAGATTTCAGCTACCAGTTTCAGAAGAATGACAGGCTCGGTATCATAGGCCGAAACGGCGCGGGCAAGAGTACGCTCTTAAAGCTGATCACGGGGCTTTTGAAGCCGGACAGCGGCGAAATCGAAATCGGGCAGACCGTGAAGATTGGTTACTTCAGCCAGGAAAACGAGGCGCTCCCGGGTGAACTCACGGTGATCGAGAGCATCAAAGAAATTGCGGAGTTTGTGCCGAGCCCGGAGGGGCCGATCAGCGCGGCCAGGATGCTGGAGCGCTTTCTTTTCCCGAGCTCGCAACACTATATGAAAGTCGAGAAGCTGTCGGGCGGCGAGAAGCGGCGGCTGTATCTCTTGAAAGTTTTGATGGGCGCGCCGAATCTTTTGATTCTGGATGAGCCGACCAATGACCTTGATATCCGCACCATGACCGTCTTAGAGGACTATTTGGACAGCTTTGCGGGCATTGTGATCGCGGTGAGTCACGACCGCTACTTCCTGGACCGGACCGTGCACCGCATTCTGGCACTTGAGGACGGTGTGATTTCGCAGTACGAGGGCGGCTATACAGACTATCAGGTCGAGAAGCTAAGGCGGGAAGCGGCCGGCGGCGAGAGCGGCAGCGGCGCGGAAAGTACGGTGAGCGCCGAAAAGGAGGCGAGCAAGCAGCGCGCCGAGGAGACGAGGCGGCAGAGAGCGCGCCGCATGACATACCAGGAAAAGCAGGACTTTTTACACATCGAGGATGAGATTGCGGCGCTTGAGGCGCGCATTGCGGAGATTGAGACAGAGTATACCGCTTCGGCGAGTGACTTTCAGCGTCTCACCGCGCTCGATGAGGAGCGCGAAGAGGTAGAGGCAAAACTTCTCGAGCGCATGGAGCGCTGGGAGTTTTTGACGGAACTGCAGGCGGAAATAGAATCGGAAAAGGAAGCAAAGGCGTGAGTGAATTGAAGCAGGAAGAAAAGGAACGTTACGCGGCCATTTTGCGGGAGGAGCTGATTCCGGCCATGGGCTGCACCGAGCCGATTGCGATTGCGTATGCGGCTTCGGTCGCGGGCAAAGTGCTCGGCGAAGAGGCACGCCGCATGGAGCTCAGCTGTTCCGGCAACATCATCAAGAACGTAAAGGCGGTCGCGGTGCCGAACGCGGGCGGACAGAAAGGCATTGCGGTCGCGGGTATTCTGGGACTTGTCGGCGGCAACTCGGAGAAGCAGCTCGAGGTCATTGCGGATGTGACGGACAGCGCGCGCGAAAAGACGCGCGAACTTGCGGCGGCGGGCTTCTGTAAGGTGCTCTTTGCGGAGAATGCGCCGAATCTCTACATTGCGGCAAAGGTCTTCGGCGATCATCATACGGCGGAAGTCATCATCGAGAAGAAGCACACCAACATCAGTCATATTTTCCGCGACGAAAAGGAGCTCGAACAGGATGAGGCGTCGCGCGCGGTCGAGGGCAATGTGTACAAGACGCCGCGCGATCACATGAATCTGAAGGGCATCATCGAGTACGCGGAAGAGGCGGATCTCTCGGAAGTTCGCGAGGTGCTGCGGCGTCAGGTGGAGTGCAATCTCGCGATTTCGCAGGAGGGTCTCGACAAGAATTGGGGCGCCAACATCGGCAGCACCATACTCGAGACCTTCGGCAGCGATGTGAAGTGTCGCGCCTGTGCGCGCGCTGCGGCGGGCAGCGATGCGAGAATGAGCGGATGTCCGATGCCGGTCGTCATTAATTCGGGCAGCGGCAACCAGGGTATCACAGTCAGTATGCCGGTTGTCGAGTATGCGCGGGAGCTGCAGGTCTCAGAGGACAGAATGCTCCGCGCGCTGATTGTGAGCAATCTGGTCTCGATTTACATCAAACACTATATCGGCGCTCTGTCCGCGTTTTGCGGTGCGGTTTCGGCGTCCTGCGGCGCGGGGGCCGGCATCAGTTTCCTCTGCGGCGGCGACTATGCGCAGATTTCCCGCACGATTACGAATACACTCGGCAATGTCGGCGGCATTGTCTGCGACGGCGCGAAGCCGAGCTGCGCGGCAAAGATTGCGAGTTCCCTGCACGCGGCGATTCTCGCGCATCACATGAGCATGAGTAACCGCTGTTTTCAGGCGGGTGAGGGCATTGTCGAGGGCGATGTCGAGGAGACCATCAAGAACATGGGCTATATCGGCAGAGTCGGCATGCGAGACACGGACAAGGAAATTCTGCGCGTCATGACCGACGAGGTCAATGTGGACGATTGCATCTGAGAAAGGAAGTGACAGACATGGAGAAGAGAGCGGTAATCGGTATTTCGACGGGACTCATTACGGACGACGGGGGCATGTTCCCGGGCTATCGCCGCATTTATGTGAATGAGGACTATATCAATGCGATTCTCGCGGCCGGCGGCGTGCCGGTCATGATTCCGATGAACGGCGACCGCGAGGCGCTTTCGGCGGTGGTCGACAAGCTGGACGCGCTGTTAATCACCGGCGGTGATGACATTGACCCGATTTACTACGGCGAGGAGCCGCACCGCGGCCTCGGCAAGATTGTGCCGGAGCGCGACAGCTATGACTTCACGCTCTATGAGCTTGCGAGAGAGCGCCATCTGCCGATTCTCGGTGTGTGCCGCGGCTTCCAGCTCATCAATGTCGCGGAGGGCGGCAGCCTCTGTCAGGATCTCGGCGAGCGTCAGGGGGAGACTCTGAAGCACTCGCAGGGACACAGCCCGCGTCTTGCAACCCACAGCGTGGCGGTAAAGGCAGGCTCGAAGCTCGCGGAGATTCTCGGTGTCACCTCTCACCGCGTGAATTCCTTCCACCACCAGACGGTGAAGAAGGTCGGATACCCCTTCACCGAGGTCGCGACGGCGGCGGACGGTGTGATCGAGGCAATCGAGCTTCCGGGCGATGATTTTCTGATTGCGGTCCAGTGGCATCCGGAAATGCTTGAGCGTGTGGATCTGGTCATGCGAAAACTTTGGAGTGCATTCATTGCGGCGGGACAGCGGCATCAGACAGCGGAAAACTGAGCGAACGGGAAAGGCGGATTTTGTGAAAGAGAAGAGTCAAAAGTTAGGATTTTGGTCCATTGTTTTACTCACGATTAACGCAGTCATCGGAACCGGCATTTTCCTCTCGCCGGGCAGTGTAGCGAAACAGGTCGGTAGCATGGCGCCGGAGATTTATTTCTGTGCGGCGCTCTTTGCGGCGTGTCTCGCCGTGACCTTTGCGTCGGCTTCCCGCTATGTCGTAAAGAGCGGCGCGGCTTATGCGTACACGGAGGCGGCGTTCGGTGAGAGCGCCGGGTTATATGTCGGCGCAACGCGCTTTGTCTCGGCCAGCATTGCCTGGGGCGTCATGGCGACGGGTGTCGTGAAGACAGCGCTTCAGATTTTGCGCCTCGACACGAGCAAGATTTCCAATGTGACCCTCGGCTTCCTCTGCCTCATGGTCATTTTGCTCATCATCAACTTCTGCGGCATGCAGGTGTTCCGCTTTGTCTCGAATCTCTCTACCGTCGGAAAGCTCGGCGCACTGGTGCTCACGGTGGTCGCGGGTCTCTTCCTGATTCTCACGACCGGTGTGAACCGCCTTGCGGAAGTTGAGTTTCTCACGAACGACGCGGGCGAGAAGTTAATCCCGGCGCTCACCACGAGCGGCTTCGTGACGGCTGTCATCTCGGCGTTCTATGCGTTCACGGGCTTTGAGAGTGTCGCGAGCGGCTCGGGAGACATGGAAAATCCGGAGAAGAACCTGCCGCGCGCGCTCCCGCTCGCCATCGGCATCATCGCCCTCATCTACTGCGGCATTGTCTTTGTCGCCATGCGGATTGATCCGGTGTCCCTGGTCACTTCGAAGGATGTCGTGGTGCTTGCGGCGGTCTTCCCGAACCCGCTCTTAAAGGGTCTCATTGTCGGCGGCGCGCTGGTCTCGATGTTCGGCATCAATGTCGCTGCATCCTTCCTGACACCGCGTGTGCTCGAGGCCATGGCTTCGGACGGACTGGTTCCGCCGATTTTCGCAAAGCGCACGGAGAGCGGCGTCCCGATTTATGCCTTCCTGCTCACCGTGGCGCTTGCCATCATCATCCCGATGGCCTTTCGGTATGACATGCGCGGCATCATGATTATCAGTTCCATCAGCCGCTTCGTGCAGTTCGTGCTTGTGCCGCTCGCGGTCATCAGCTTCTATTACGGCAAGAACCGCGGCGAGGTGATTCCGAACCCGAAGAAAAACTTTGTGCTGGATGTTCCGTTCTCTCTGCTGTCTCTCGGCCTCACGGTCTTCCTGCTCGCGAAATTCAAGTGGGCGGCGCAGTTCTCGATTGAGGTGGGCGGCAAGACCGTGCCGAACTACTACGCAATCGTTGCAATGCTGATTGGCTACATTTTGCTTCCGGCAGGCGTCTATTTCTACCGTTCCCGCAAGAAGGCTTAATGCCGCGGGATAGGCACTGACAATCAAAAAAAGCTTGACCTCTCCCGCACATGGTGCTATATTCCCTTCAACAAAAGGGAACGCCATACGAGAGAGGTCTTTATTTTATGAGTCAGAAGTTCGCAGTCAACGGCTATTGGTACTTTTACTTTTACGGCTTTACGGTCTGAAAGTAAGAGTGCTTTTTGCTGCGAATGAAATTCCGAAATTTGAATTCGGGATGGGCGTTTTCGGGACGTCCGCGGTGAAAACACTTCACCGCGGACGTCCTTTTTTGTTCGAGTTACCCGCTGAACCAGGCATTTGTTCGAGTTACCCGCTGAACCAGGCATTGAAACAGAGGAGAGAGAGTATGATTATCATCATCAACAGCAAGACCAAGCCGGAAAAAGTAAACGATCTGGTAAACTGGATTGAGAGAAAGGGCCTCAAGACCCACATCACGGAGGGTGATTATCAGAATATTATCGGTGTCATCGGTGACACCTCCCGCATCGATGAGGATCAGGTGAAGAGCTTTGACATTGTCGAGGCCGTGAAGCGGGTCTCCGAGCCTTTCAAGCAGGCAAACCGCAAGTTCCATCCGCACGACACGGTGGTTGAGGTGACGCCGGAGGTCAAGATCGGCCACGGCAACTTCGGCCTGATTGCGGGTCCCTGCTCGGTGGAGTGCGAGGAGCAGATTATCTTTGTCGCGCAGAGTGTCAAGGCGGCCGGCGCAACCATGCTCCGCGGCGGTGCGTTCAAACCGCGCACTTCCCCCTACGATTTCCAGGGCTTGAAGGCGGAGGGACTGAAACTTCTGCTCGAGGCGAAGAAAGCAACGGGGCTTCCGATTGTGACCGAGATTATGAGCGCTGAGCACATCCCGCTCTTTGAGGATGTGGACGTGATTCAGGTCGGTGCGCGGAACATGCAGAACTTTGAACTCTTAAAGGAACTCGGCAAGCTGAATAAGCCGATTCTCTTAAAGCGCGGACTTGCGAATACGATCAAGGAACTCTTAATGAGCGCCGAGTACATTATGAGCTCGGGCAACGAGAACGTGATTCTCTGCGAGCGCGGCATCCGCACCTATGAGACGGCGACCAGAAATACGCTGGACCTCTCGGCGGTTCCGGTGTTGCACGAGCTCTCGCACCTTCCGGTGGTGGTAGACCCGAGCCACGCGACGGGTGTGGCGCGCTATGTGAAGCCGATGGCCATGGCAGCGGTCGCTTCCGGCGCGGACGGCCTCATCATTGAGGTACACAACGATCCGCCGCACGCATTCTCGGACGGCGCACAGTCGCTGCGCCCGGAGCAGTTTGCGGATGTGTCCCGCGCGATTTCGCTGATCCGGAAGGCCACGATTGAGGCAAATGCCTGAGCGAAGAGGAGGAACGGTATGGAACAGGTTCTGGTGCGGGCCTCGAGAGTTTACGAGGTAATCATCGGCGCAGGCGTGCTCTCGGAGCTCGGACGCCGGACGGCGGCGCTGATTCGCGGGCGCAGGGCGGTCATTGTGACGGATTCCAATGTGGGACCGCTCTACGGCGAGCAGGCGGCCGAGACGCTCCGGCAGGAGAGCTTTTCGGTCGAGACCTTTACGTTCCCGGCGGGTGAGGCCTCGAAGAATCCGGGGACGCTGCTCGAACTTCTGACCTTCTTTGCGAAGCAAGAGCTAACAAGGGAGGATGTCGTGATTGCGCTCGGCGGCGGTGTGACAGGCGACCTTGCGGGGCTCGCGGCTTCTCTGTATCTCCGCGGTGTTCCTTGCGTTCAGGTCCCGACCTCGCTGCTCGCGATGGTGGACTCCTCGGTCGGCGGCAAGACAGCGGTCGACCTGCCGGAGGGCAAGAACCTGGTCGGCACCTTCACGCAGCCCTATCTGGTGCTCTGCGACATTACGACCCTCGACACCCTGCCGAAAGAAGTGTTTGAGGAGGGCATGGCGGAGGTCATCAAGTACGGTATGATACGGAGCCGTGAACTCCTCGACCTTCTGCTGAGCGATGAGGCGGCGGAGAAACTGGAGTGCATCATTGCCCGGTGCGTGCGTTTAAAGCGCGATGTGGTCGCGGAGGATGAGCAGGATTTCGGCGAGCGCCAGATTCTGAACTTCGGACACACCCTGGGACATGCCATTGAGCGGGAGATGAACTATAAGCTCTTTCACGGCGACTGTGTCGCAATCGGCATGGCGATTATGACGCGGGCGCTGGTGCGGG
>ERZ773197.1312-NODE-1312-length-17500-cov-8.665807_pt1 | contig 17500 bp, 19 predicted proteins | sample MGYA00580999_ERZ773197 | MGnify/ENA primary metagenome ERZ773197 (study PRJEB29015, sample SAMEA2738166) | human oral metagenome | biome: human oral; feature: human-associated habitat; material: saliva | place: China | collected 2185 ...
GAAGGCAGACGCATCAAGGGTTGAAATTTCCCACCGAGAACATCTTGACACATACAAAATCCGTTGCAGGCTTGACTTGATTCGGCTGATCTGTTTGATAGCCTCCTCCTGCGCTGTGATCTTTGCAGAACATTGTATTCGTCTGCCTATTCTGCTATACTGCTTATATAAGATTCGGCAGTGGCAGAGGACCGTTTCACGGCAAACCTCAATGTACCTGCCGGGTCTTTTAATTCCAGCAGATGAAGGAAACAACAAGGGCGACTCAGGCCTCGTTATAAAAGATTGGAGCTATATCCGTGAACAACATCCCACAACTTTATTTCAGCAAGCTGATGCGTGCCGTCATTGAGTTTCAGTTAATCGACGACGGTGACCGCATCTTGATTGGCATCTCCGGCGGCAAGGACAGCATATTCCTTGCCTACGCACTTGCCATCCTGCGAAAACGCATGAAGAAAGACTTTTCCCTTTGCGCCTTGACAATCGATCCGCAGTTCACGAAAGATTTTCCGGTCGAACGTATCGCCTCTTTTTGCGAGGATCTTTCCATCCCATTTGAATCCATTTCTGTGGACATAGCCGGCGCTATAGAAAACACTCCAGAAAAAAGCCCTTGTTTCACCTGTGCTTTCTTTCGACGCGGCTCAATTAATCGCTATGCACGAGAGCATGGCTGCAACAAGGTTGCCTATGCGCACCACAACGATGATGCTGTAGAAACTTTGCTCATGGGATTGTTGTATTCAGGACAAATTCATACATTTACGCCTAAAACATACCTCGACCGCTCCGACATCACGGTCATCCGACCGCTCGTCTATTTTCGCGAGGCGGAAATCCGCGAAGCGATCGTCATGCACGGTTTCGATCCAATTCCTTCGCCATGTCCCCTCGATGGAACAACGATACGTCAAGATGTGAAGAAAATGATTTCCCAGTGGGAGAAGAAAAACTCACAGATTTATCATCATCTAGCCGCCGCGATGCGAGAAAATGCGGTTGGAGAGTTGTGGCCTCGCGAACAGACTCGAGAGGAAATGTTGGAAACATACCGGTCGTATAAGAAAAAGCCCGCACCTCAGGAATAATCGGCGCAGGCGAAAACAGTACATTCTTATAGGAGCCCCATCATGCGATGAGCCTGTGGGATAACGCGCACATCTGCTAGATATCTAGAGGCTTGCGCCTGCAACTGCAGAAGTCTTTTTGCTGTCGGCGCGGACACACCGCCGAACGGCGTTACGGGTTGCAGTACAAGGAGCATATGCGGCGTCATCTGCTTGACGAGATGCACAGCCTCCAGGAATTCCTCTTCGTCCGTGTTTTCTGCTATGACAATCTTGACATAAGCATCGTGATCACGCAGCAGGAATAAGAAGCGTCGGTGTTCATCCCAAAGTGCCTTGCCCGTGATGTTGGGGAGTTTTATATCCATACTGACATAGGAAATCACATCGAGAAGTTGTTCCATCGCTTCATGTAATGTGCCGTTCGTTTCAAGGAAAAACGGTGCATGGATTTCGGTAGCAAGAGCACGGATGAAGGATGTGTGGAGGAGCGGCTCTCCGCCGGTCAGACTGATGGAATGATGATGCACAGGCGTTAAGAATGAGCGAACTCGTTCTGCTACATCCCTGACGGACAATGGATTGGGCAATTCTTCATATTTTCCAGTCCCCGGACTGCCTTCGAATCGGCAGAAAGACGCAGGCTGAAATACAGTGTCACAAAAACTGCATTTGATATTACAACCTGCAAAGCGCAAAAATACTTGCCTAGCACCGATGTACTTCCCCTCTCCCTGAACAGAGGAAAATATCTCAAGGATGTTCTCTTCCATTTTATTCAGTCCTCAGTATATGTCACACAAGCGCGTGATGATTCCCAAACACAGACGGAAGCAAGATGAAACGACGCATTGCTAAACATTTCGTTTCCTTTGAGTTCCTCATAAATATATCGGGCGATGTTCTCTGCTGTCGGATTCATCGTAGAGAATGGTTTCAGTTCATTCAAGAAACGATGATCCAGCGGATCAATCACCTCTTCGAGCGCTGCTTTTGCCTTCTTGAAATCAACGAGCATGCCCAAATCATCTAAAATGCTGCCTGAAATTTTCAATTCGACACTCCAGTTGTGTCCATGCAAGCGATCGCACTTTCCTGGATAATTGACGATACGGTGCGCTGCTTCGAATTCTGCTTCAACCTTGATTTCAAACATAAGATTCTCCCCTTTTGTCAAACAGGCTGCCGCAAAGATTGCGACAGCCTGTTGATGCTTATTGATCGGATACGTCACGCCCCATCGTCGTGTTCTTGACGTTGCCTATGATATCATCATAGCTCATGGCACGTGTATGTTGCGTATGGCTCCATTCATGGTCATTCCTGTAGATGAATCCAAGAAAGATGATGGGCACCCATGAATAGATGAATACGGGATACAGCAACATATAAAACCAAGCTTTCCATTTGACTTGGATCTTGAGCAGGATGATCATGGGCAGGATGTACTGACCAAGCATAATCGCTGTCATGAGCTGTGAAGGGATAATGTTGTAGATGTTCGTATAGAACGGTGGAAATGCTGACTGAACATAGCTGATGATGATGAAGAAGGTGGAAACCATCAAGAAATGTGGCTGCAAAAGATAAAGACAGCCATCAAGGATACGAATATCACGACGCCGAATGCCTTCTTTCAGCATCTTAGGAATGTAACGATGCGCCACATCGAACTGTCCTTGTGCCCAACGCTTGCGCTGTCGCCACGATTGCATGAAGGTCAGCGGTTTCTCATCGTACACAATGGCATCATGCGCCCATGTGGTTTTGATGCCTTCAGCCAAGGACTTCATTGTGAATTCCATATCCTCTGTCAAACAAGTGGCACGCCAACCATAACGCTCGAGGACATCGGTCGTGATGCACATACCCGTACCGCCGAGCACCGCAGAAAGTCCGATATTTGTTTTTGCCAAATGACTGATATGGTCGATAACCCAGAAAGCGATGGCGAACGTACCTGCCACCCAGGTATCGTAGGGATTTTTTGCATCGAGATAGCCTTGGATGATACGATCACCCTTGCAAAGGCGGTTGTTCATTTCCAAAAGAAACCGTGGATGCACAAGGTTGTCCGCATCAAAGACGACGACAGCATCATACTTCTTTTCCATCTGGAAAAGGCGCTCAAACATCCACTCCATGGCGAACCCCTTGCTCTTCTTCGTCGGATGCGTCCTCTCACAGACAATGCATCCGTAGCCGCGCGCGATTTCTGCCGTATTGTCGCTGCAGTTGTCAGCAATGACGAAGACATCGTAGAGCGTCGTGGGGTATTCCAACGCCTGCAGGTTCTGCAGCAGCTGCCCTATGACAGCACTTTCGTTGTGCGCAGCAATAATGACGGCGAAGGTCTTTTTCGGGGTAAGAATCTTGTTTTCTTTCCTGCGCCACATGCCGCAAAAGCCGATGAAGAAATAATACAAGGTGAACAATAATATGATGATCTGCAAAGGAACCATCACGATGTCAAACGCATAATTCATAAAAGTCTTTCCCCTTTATTTCGTGACAAACAATGCCCTATTTCCGAAAAAGCAGCGATAAGCTGAAATTGAAAAGACCGAAGACAGAGTATGTGCTGAAAACGGCAAAGAGCACAGCACTCAAGATTGCCTCGCGCCCGAGGAAGAGAATGGCAGCGAAAAGCAGCACCGCGAAAATCTTTGAGGCAAGGAAGACCTTCTCGCCCTTTCCCTTGAAATCTGGATAATGCACCCCACTGATCATCAGGTACGAGATGACGATCATCACGAGAGGAAACGCTGGCTCAAGAACAGCGGTTCCCATGCCGATGGAGCGGAAAAACCAAATGGCCGTTGCGATGAGACATCCTCCTGCTGGAATAGCAAGTCCCATAAAGAAACCATGCACAACGGTAACGTTCACATTGAAGCGAGCCAATCGCCAAGCACCGCAGAGGGCAAAAACAATGGCAACTGCCCAGCCGAAATAATCGTAATCTTTAAGACAGTAAGAATATGCAAGAAAAGCTGGCGCGACACCAAAGGAAACGAGATCGCAGAGGGAGTCCATCTCCTTGCCTATTTCACTGCTTACCCCAAAGAATCGCGCAGCTCTTCCATCCAGACCATCTGCAACGAGTGCGAGCAAGATAAAAAGGGTGCTCCATGTATAGTTAGCGTTATATGTGGAGAGAATCGAGCAAAATCCAAGCACGAGATTGGCTGATGTCAATATATTGGGAATCAAGCTTTTGTACATATCTCACTGAGCCTCCCGATCACTGTTTCTCCGCCGACGACTTTGTCGCCCTTCTTCACAAAGATTTCGACTTCCGCAGGCACAACGAGCTCCGTGCAAGAGCCAAAGCGAATCAGACCATACAGCTCCCCTTTTTCCAGTACATCGTCCAATGTGACCCAAGAAACGATGCGCCGTGCCAGGATGCCCGCAATCTGTGTGACTGTTACGCGCAAGCGCGGATTCTCAATGCCGATCATATGGCGTTCGTTTTCGAATCCCACCGAATCTTTGTAGGCAGGTTTGAATCGTCCGCAAACATATTTCTGAATCTTGATTTCACCTTCGATAGGACTGCGGTTCACATGAACATCGAATACGGAAAGGAAGATGACGACTTTCTTGCAGCGCTGTTTCAAAAAATCGTCGTCCTCAAGCGAAACGACTTCTTGTACCGTGCCATCTGCCGGTGAAACGATTGCAAGCGGATCTGCGGGAATCGTCCTCTTCGGATTGCGAAAAAAGTAGGCAAAATAAAACGCAAGCACGACAAAAGGGACTGCAAGATACGGATGCACTGCCAATCCAAGAATCGTCCCGAGAACGAGTGCTGCGAGGATGAAGACATATCCCTCGCGAACAACTGGAAATATCACCACAGGCATTACCTCCATGTCAAACCTAAAGACGCATTTTTGCAACACAAGAATCTGCAGATGTATATTGTCTCTGCAGATTCAGTCTATCACAAAACTTCTTTTCCTAATTATAGACGAGTGCCTTTTCTTTGTCTACTCTTTTTGTACGCCATGACCTTGAATACGAAGCGCGGCAATGCCATGAGACGTCCTGCCCTTTTGGGCTGCAAGGCTCCGCGGAAAAGCCACTCAAGCTTTGCTTTCTGCATCCAACGCGGTGCACGCTTCATGATGCCCGCCATGACGTCAAAAGTTCCACCGACCCCCATGGATACAGGAACAGAAAGCTCGTTCAAATGCGCTGCAAGCCACTTTTCCTGTTTCGGAACACCTAAGGCCACGAGCAAGATATCAGGGGCAGCTTCTTGAATCTCATGTAGAATTTCAGGCTCATCTTTTGCTGAGAAAAATCCGTTGCGAATCCCGACGATCTCTATACCTGGATAGAGTTTTTCCGCCTTTTTCTTCGCCTTTTCCGCGACGCCTGGAGCCGCTCCGAAGAAAAAGAGTCGATCGCCTCTTCGAGGGGCTTCACGCATGAGTTCTTGGGCAAGATCGTAGCCTGCCACACGCTCAGGCATGAGATGTCCAAGATGGTGCGCCGCCCAAACCGTGCCGGCTCCATCGGGAACAACGAGAGCAGCCTCATTCAAGATGGTTTTGAGTTCATGATCATACGTTGCCCGCATGATCATCTCTGCATTCGCTGTAGCGACGAGAACGGTCTTTTTTCCTTCGATAAATGCTTGAATCTCTTTGACTGCCTCGCCCATCGTCAAGGAATCCACATGCACGCCTAAAATATCAACCTTATTTTTCGACATATGGCACACCTCCCAAATAAACGGGCATATCCCAAAAATGCTGCGCCTGCTCAATGTCGCGATGAATCTGTGCCACCAGCGCATCCACACCAGAAAACTTTTCCTCGTTGCGAAGTCGCCCAAGAAAGTCCACGCGAACCTCCTTTCCATAAAGGTTGCCATCGAACTTCATGAGATGAACTTCCAACCGACGCTCCACCCCATCGAAAGTAGGATTGGAGCCAATGTTGGCGATGCCTGGATGAACAATGTCGTCGAAATGCACGCGAACAGCATAGACGCCGTTCGGCAAAAGCGCATAAGAATCATCCAAGGAAATATTGGCCGTCGGAAAACCAATCTTGCGTCCACGCTGTTCGCCACAAGTGACAATGCCCGTATAATCGAGAGGCCACTTCAAATATTGATTGACAAGATCAAGCTGTCCTTCAGCAATCAGCGCGCGAATCCTTGTGCTGCTCACCATCTTTCCGTCCCGCAGAACAGATGTCCCAATGCGTGATACAAAACCAAACTCTTCTCCCATCTGCTGCAAGAACACAGAATCTCCCGACCCTTGAAAACCAAATGTATAGTTCGCACCTACAACAACATAGGCAGGGGAAAAATTTTCCTGCAGCAGCTTGAGAAACCCCGTCGCTGAGATAGCTGCAAAATTCTTCGTGAAAGGGACATTCATGAGGATGTCCACGCCGAGCCGTTCAATGATCGCTTCCTTGGAAGCTGTGTTACGGATCATCTTGGGCGCACGGTCGGGAAAAATGACGGAAAGAGGATGCTCCTGAAACGTAAACGCCATACTGACGCCATTGATGTTGGCCGCAAGCTCCCTCGCTCTTTGCAATATGCTTTGGTGTCCAATATGGACACCATCGAACGTTCCCAACGCCATGACGATTCCCTTGTAAGAATCAGCCAGATGTTTGATTTTTGAAAATCGCAGCATGGATCGAACTCCCTGTAATCAAAATGCGTTTAATCCGACATCTCTCGAAACACCTTGACTGGATAAAGCTCACGCCTAGCTGCTTCATAGCGGCCAATGCCAAGGAAAATCCCCCTGCCATAGATACGCAGAATATCGTCTGCAGTTCCTAGATCTAGGCTGCCTGTGGACAGCCCGTTAAGGAAGGATCCGATACGATGCTCAGGCATCTCGAAGAGCGGCAAGTGGGAGACTGCCGTTTCAAAAGGAAGAATCGCCTTTTCACCTAGACATGCGATCTCCTCTAGGGAAAAGGAATCGTGCAGGCAGAAACTACCAACGCGCGTACGCAGCAAGAATCCCATCGTGGCGGGAATCTTTATGCGCTCTCCAAAATCACGGCAAAAGCTACGCACATACGTCCCCTTCGAGCAGTCGAGATCTAAGAGGATCCGCGAATCATGGAATGCAACAAGACGCAAATCATGAATCATCACTTGCCGCAACGGCAGCGCTACAACACGGTTCTCGCGTGCGAGTTGATATGCACGCTTCCCCTGTACTTTGATCGCCGAATAGAGGGGCGGACGCTGCATGATGGCGCCGATGAAGGCTTGCAAAGATGTACGCAATGCCTCGCGCTGCGGTAATGGGAAGTCAACCTTGCGCTCGATAATCTTGCCGCTGTCATCACCCGTATCGGTGGAAAAACCGAGCAACAACTCCAAACGATAGGATTTGTCAGCAGAGGACATATACTCCACCAGTCGTGCAGCGTTGCCAAGGGCGACAGGCAGAACGCCTGCGGCTCCAGGATCCAATGTGCCCGCATGTCCCACGCGCTTCGTATGAAAGATCTTGCGAATCTGCCCCACAACATCATGCGAAGACATCCCCGGCGGCTTCAATACATTGAGAAAGCCCGCAGCCATTACTTTTCCATCGCTTTCTCAAGCGCTTCAAGAATCGTCCTCTTTGCTTCAGAGAAACTCATTTTGAGCGTACAGCCCGCAGCCCGCTCATGGCCACCGCCAGAAAAAGAAATGGCCACCTTGCTGACATTCGTTTTCTTGGATCGCATACTGACGCGGAAAACATTTTCCTCTTTCCATTTCAAAAGGAGGGAAACATCTGTGCCTTCTATAACGCGCAAGGCATCGATCAGTCCCTCCGTAGAATCGAGGGCTTCCGTAGAGTGCTGGTCGAGAAAAATTCCTGCGATTCTCCCATCAAAAAAGAGTTCCGTGGCTTCGACAGCCTTTGCCATGCCGACTACACGCGCAAAAGGCTTCGCCTCAACCGCTTCCGAGATGATGCCTGGTTCTGCACCGCGCTCCAAAAGGTCAGCTGCCGCACGCATGGTGAAGGGCGTCGTATTGGGAAAGCGGAAGAAGCCCGTATCCGTCGCCAATCCCGTATAGACTGCCATAGCGATATCTTTCGTTATTTCTGCGTTCATTTCTCGCAGCAACTGATAGATAATCTCCGCCGTTGCTGCACTGTCAGGATCGAGATAAACCGCCGGGCAGGAGAGGTCGTTCGTGACATGGTGGTCAATATTAAGAATTTGCGCCGGCAAGAACGCATCCGCCACCTTGCCCACACGCTCAATATTTGTATCAAGGACAAGCAATAAATCAATCGACTCTTTTTCACCGTTTTCGGCGATCCTAGGTTTTTCGATGATATCGCAGGCATTGAGAAAGGAAAAATTGCTCAGGATGTCGTCATCGATGATGACGCGCACCCTTTTTCCAAGGTCGTGCAGATAATGCATGACGCCCAAGGACGAGCCGATAGCATCTCCATCGGGATTGACATGCGCCGTTATGACGATGTTCTGTGCCTCTTGGAGCAAAGTGCCGGCTTCTTTCAATGAAATCCGCATGGTTCTCACTCTTCCGTCTTGTCGTTCTTGTTCAACCCCATAAGAAGCTCTTGAATATGTGAACTGTACGCCAGAGAATTGTCAAGCGCAAAGGAAATTTCCGGCGTAAAGCGCAGTCGTATGCGTCGTCCGATCTCACGCCGGATAAAGCCCAAAGAACTTTGGAGTCCCCGCAGCGTATCCTTCAAGGCCTCGTCTTTTCCCATGATGCTCACAAAGATTTTTGCTTCCCGCAAATCTCCCGTCATTTCCACTTTCGTCACGGTGACAAAACCGATGCGCGGATCTTTCAGTTCCTGCAGGATAATTTGACTGATCTCCTGCTTCATCAGTTCCTGCACCTTTTCTATGCGAAGCTGGCTCAATTCCTCTCACATCCTTCAAGCATCGTCTTCAGGCGGCATATCCTTCTTCACCTGCTCCTGCTGGTCACGCCTCTTAGCAGCTTCCTTGTTCGCTTCCGTAATCGATGTTTCAATCTCTTCCATCGTATACGCCTCGATGATATCGCCTTCCTGGAAATCACGATAATCCTTGATCGTGATACCGCACTCATAACCAGCAGCGACTTCTTTCACATCATCTTTGAAGCGGCGCAGAGAATCAAGCTCTCCGTCAAACGCTACGATGTTATCACGAAGAATACGGATCTTGGAAGAGTTCGTGATCTTTCCTTCGAGGACATAAGAGCCTGCAACGAGAGCCTTGGAGAACTTCATGACCTGACGGATCTCCACCTTGCCCTGCACGACTTCCCTGTACTTCGGCGCCAGCATACCAGACATAGCATCCTTAACATCATTCAGCGCATCATAAATCACGCGATATGTGCGAATGTCGATGCTCTCAGCATCCGCCACCCGACGGGCATTGGCGTCCGGACGCACATTGAATGCGATGATGAGTGCATTGGAAGCGGCGGCGAGCATGACATCGGATTCATTAACAGCGCCGACACCGGAATGAACGATATTGACGCGCACCTCATCATTCTTGTTGAGCGAAAGCAAGGAGCTTGCCAAGGCTTCTACAGAACCTTGCACATCAGCCTTGATAACGATATTGAGATCTTTGATGTTGCCTTCCTGAATCTGCTGGAAGAGATCATCTAAGGAAACTTTCTTATTGCGAATGAGTTCCGTGCGCTTCTTTTCGATGCGCTTGCTCGCAATGGAACGCGCAAGTTTTTCCTCAAGAGCTGCAAGTACGTCGCCGGCTTCAGGCACATCCGAAAGACCAAGTACCTCTACAGGAACGGACGGACCTGCTTTCTTCACGTTTTCCCCGCGATCGTTGATCATTGCGCGCACCTTGCCGAAGGTCGTGCCCGCGATAATGGAGTCGCCAATGCGCAGCGTACCGTTCTGCACGAGAACCGTCGCGACAGGACCGCGCCCCTTGTCGAGCTGCGCTTCGATGATGACGCCGCGCGCATCGCGATTCGGATTCGCCTTGAGCTCCTTGACCTCTGCGACGAGAAGAACCATTTCGAGAAGATCGTTCATGCCTTGCTTCTGTTTTGCAGAGACGGGCACCATGATGGTATCGCCTCCCCAATCCTCAGGAATGAGCTCGTGCTCCGACAACTCCTGCTTCACATGTTCAGGATTCGCCCCAGGCTTGTCGATCTTGTTGATGGCGACGATGATGGGCACACCTGCCGACTTTGCATGGTTGATGGCCTCGACCGTCTGCGGCATTACTCCGTCGTCTGCCGCGACGACAAGAATAGCGATATCCGTCACTTGCGCACCGCGCGCACGCATGGCAGTGAAAGCCTCATGCCCAGGCGTGTCAAGGAAGACGATCTTCTTCCCCTGGCACATGACCTGATAGGCTCCTATGTGCTGCGTGATGCCGCCAGCCTCATGCGTTGAAACGGATGTTTTCCGAATTGCGTCGAGGAGCGACGTCTTGCCATGGTCGACATGCCCCATGACGGTCACGACAGGCGGACGAACAACAAGCGACTTGGGATCATCCTCGATCTCAGGAATCTCCGTAGGATCTGTTTCAGGCGGCAATTCTTCGCAAGTGACGCCAAACTCAATAGCAACGAGCGCCGCTGTTTCATAGTCAATTTCTTGATTGATTGTCGCCATAATGCCCATAAGCATGAGCTTCTTGATGACTTCCGTCGCCGTATAGCTCATCTTGCTCGCGAGATCCTTGACGGCAATGCTCTCACCAACCTTGATATGCGTCGGATGTGCGATTTCCACCTTGGGTGCTTGCTGCTTTTGTCGCTGATTGCTACGGCCGCGACTGTTCTTGTTACCAAATTTGCTTCGATTATTGGCATTGCCGCGATTGTTCCAATTGCCGGCATTATTGGCATTCCCCGTATTTGCGCTGCGGTTGCGATTGCCACTCTGCGCATTGCCACCATTGCGTTGACTGGTATTCGCACCACGCTTGTCTGGCGACGGTCGCCTTGCTGCGTTGGCACTGGTCGAAGCAGATGCACCTTGCCCGCGTCTCTGCTGAGGGGCGCCTCCCTGGCGCTGACGATTCGCCGCTACTGAAGCCGCACCATTACCTATACCGCGTGTCTGTCTACGGTCATTCGCCTCTTTCGGCGTCTGTCCATGACCTTGCTGCCTCGGCCTATTTTGCTGAGGTCTCTTTGCAACCTCCACCGAAGAGGCTGAGTTGGCTGCTGCTACCGATGACTCTTTCTTTGGAGCGAATGCTCGCGCGACTGCTGCGCGTTCGTCTTCACCGACGCTGCTCATATGATTTGCCACGCGGAATTTATTGCGCGCCAAAATATCAAGGACAACCTTGCTTTCCGTCTGGAACTCTTTTGCCAATTCATAAACTCTATACTTCGACATCGATCCACCCCCGCTGATCTCAGCTTTTTTCAGGCGCCGCCTCATTTTTGAAAATCTCTTTTCGCAACGCCTCATATATAGCGGCTTCCATCTTACTCTTGAAAGCTCGTTCGAAGCCATGTTCTTTTTCTGCACGGCGAAAACATTCTTCGTTGCGGCAAATATACGCTCCCCGTCCAGGGCTTTTGCCTGTCATATCCACAGAATACACATTGTCCGGACTTCGGACGACACGAATCATATCCTTTTTCAGATGCGTCGTTCGACATCCCAAGCACATGCGCTCCGGGCTTTTTTTCTGACCCTTCATATCAATCACCCTCTGCGGTAAAGGCCTCCTCGCCCGTCACCTCGATGACGCTCATGGATTCATCAAGAGCCTCTGCCGCTGCCTGCTCTTCATTCTTTATGTCTATCTTCCACCCTGTCAGCTTGGCTGCCAAACGAACATTTTGCCCCTCCTTGCCGATGGCAAGGGAAAGTTGGTAGCCAGGCACTACGACACGAGACTCTTTTGCTTCCTCGTTGATTGCCACGGAAATGACCTTGGCAGGACTCAGAGCGTTTGCGATGAATTTTGCAGGTTCGGGATTCCATTTGACAATGTCAATTTTTTCATTGCGCAGCTCATCCACAATCGCCTGGACGCGCATCCCTTTATGACCAACGCTGGAACCAACGGGATCGACATTTTCATCCTTGGAATAAACAGCGATTTTCGAACGCATGCCAGGTTCCCGCGCCACGGACTTTATTTCTACGACACCTTCCTGAATCTCGGGAACTTCCAGTTCAAAAAGTCGCTTCAAAAGCCCTGGATGCGTCCTCGATACAAGCACACGCGGTCCCTTGACCGTCTTACAGACTTCTATGATATACGCCTTGATGCGATCACCATGGTGATATTCTTCCCCGGGAATCTGCTCCGTCGACGTGAGAACGGCTTCCGTTTTTCCAAGGTCGATGAATACATTCTTTGCTTCTACGCGCTGCACGAGACCTGTGATGATATCCCCGTCGCGATTGGAAAACTCTTCGTATACAATGCCACGCTCCGCTTCACGAATGTGCTGCACGACGACCTGTTTCGCCGTCTGCGCGGCGATGCGCCCGAAAGTGGCTGGCGTCACTTCAAGTTCGATCTTGTCATCAAGCTCATAGTTTGGATTGATTGCGCGCGCTTCGCCGAGAGAAATCTGCCGAACATCATCTTCGACTTCTTCAACCACCGTTTTCATTGCATAAACATGGTACTTTCCCGTCATGCGATCCAAAGTGACGCGCACCTGCTCGGCAGTCTTGAAATCTTTCATGTAAGCAGAACTCAAAGCCGCTTCGATCGCGCTGAAAAGCACTTCCGCTTCCAGTCCTTTTTCTTTTCCTAGAGCATGCACTGCCTCCAAAAAGTCTCCATCATTATCCTGCTTCTTAACCTTTTCTTTCCTGCTAGCCAAAGCTCTTCCTCCCTATGCTTAAAAATCTATGTGCAAGCGCACCAATGCCACTTTTTCCAAATGTAATTCTTTTTCTCCATCCAGGACGATGACGTTCTTTTCTCGGTCATACCCCGTGAGCGTTCCAACCCATTCCTTCTTGCCGTCAACAGGTGCATAAAATGTCACTTCTACCGCTTTTCCCAGCTCGCGTTCAAAGTCACGTGCCTTTTTCAGGGTGCGATCGAGTCCTGGCGAAGACACTTCGAGAATGTACGCCTCTGTCAGCAAATCTTTTTCGTCAAGAAAATTTTCAAGTTCCTCACTGACTCTTTGACAATCGTCGATTTCAATACCGCCTTCTTTATCCAAGTAGACGCGCAAATACCAATCGCGCTCTTTGACGTATTCGACGTCGACGACTTCCAATTCAGAACCTCGCACAATATCCTGCACGATTTTCTCGACAGCCTCTTCTATATGTTTTGTCACAAAAGCCCTCCTCTTTTGCTGCGCGTATTGCAGCCCGTTTTGTTAAACGAGCTCTTGTGCATAAGAGTAAAGAGTGGGCAAACGCCCACTCTTCATACAAACAACTTAGATTTACTTTTTTCATTGTATCATCAAACGAAGAAAATGTAAACAATGAAATCCTTGCGAACGACGACCGCTGCCCCAGAGAGCCCCTGACCTTATGCTTCTCCCAGGATGCGAACCTCGGGAAACAGCTTGACGCGATGTTTTTCAAAGACACGTTCTTGAACTTGTCCGATAAGATCGAGCACATCTTTTGCGGTGGCATCACCCTTGTTCACAACGAAGCCTGCATGTTTATCGGAAACCTGTGCCCCTCCGACGGCGAAGCCCTTGAGTCCCGTCTGCTCAATCAAAGTTCCTGCATAGTATCCTTCTGGCCGCTTGAAGGTACTTCCGGCACTCGGCAGTTCCAATGGTTGCTTGCTTTCCCGCCGTTCGGTAAACCCTGCGATCTTCTCCTCAATTTCTTTTGCATCGCCTGGCGTGAGCGCCAAATCAACCTCACAAATCGCGCAGTTATTCTTTTGAAAGATGCTGTGGCGGTAGCCGAAATCCAGTTCATTCGCCGAGAATCGCATGATCTCCCCCTCGGGAGAAATCGCGCGAACCGCAGAAACAATATTCTTCATTTCGCCATCGTAAGCTCCAGCATTCATGAATACAGCTCCGCCGATGCTGCCTGGTATGCCGCAAGCAAACTCCATGCCCGTAAGGCTTCTTTCGGCTGCGAATCTCGATACATCACATAGAAGCGCTCCCGCCCCCACCGTAAGAATGCTGCCGTTCTTTCGAATAGAGGAAATCGGAGAATTAAACTTGACGACAGCTCCGCGTATCCCTTTGTCCAAGACGAGCACGTTGGAACCATTGCCAAGTATCACGAAAGGAACGTCAAATTTCCTCAAGCATCGAAAAACAAATGCCACATCCTCCATGGAGTTTGGAAAGATCAGGTAGTCCGCAGGACCGCCGATTCGAAACGTTGTGTGCTTCTTCATCGGTTCATCCAAGAGGAAGTGTTCCGGCTTTATTCGACTGCGAATCTCATCAATAAATATCTGCTTGGTTTGCAAATCCATTCAGCTCCATCTCAAAATCCTGTTCTTCCTGCAACGATAAACGAACACTCCTTTTTGTTCATCCTTCATGCCAATGCCCAGAAGAATCCAATCCAGGAAAGCCGATCTGCCGCATAGCTTCATAAGCCACGATGGCAGCAGCACTCGAAAGATTCAAGGAGCGCGCGCCAGGACGCATGGGAATGCGTATGCAAGCATCCCAATGCTCTTCCAGCAACTTTTCCGGAATTCCCGCAGACTCCTTGCCAAAAACGAGGAAATCATCCTCTGTGTACTCCACGACATCATAAGAGCGCGGCGCCTTTTTGGAACAATAATAGAACCGTTTGCCTGCGAAAAGATGTAAAACCTCCGAAAAATTTTCGTGGTAATGAACCTTTACCAAATGCCAATAGTCGAGTCCAGCGCGCTTCAAGTATTTGCTCTCAACCGAAAATCCCAAAGGCTTGACCAGGTGAAGCTCGATGCCGCTGACAGCACAGAGCCGCGCAATATTCCCCGTGTTGCCAGGAATTTCCGGCTCAATCAAAACAATATGCAAAAATCTATCTCCCAATCTATTGCAGAACAGCTCCTGTGCTGGCCGATGTCGTGAGCTTCGCGTACCGGGAGAGATATCCCGTTTTGATCTTCGGTTCTGGCTGCTTCCATGCCGCCCTGCGACGCGCAAGTACTTCGTCACTGACCTCCAAACGCAGTGAACGATTGGGAATATCGATCGAAATGATGTCTCCGTCTTCGATCAACGCGATTGGACCACCCGCCATAGCCTCCGGTGAGATGTGACCGATACAGGCACCTTGGCTTGCACCGCTGAAACGGCCATCAGTGATGAGCGCGACCTTGAGTCCCATGCCCGTGATGACCGCCGTCGGATTCAGCATTTCCTGCATTCCAGGGCCGCCCTTGGGACCTTCATAGCGGATGACAACGACATCCCCATCATGAATTTCGCCCGCCATGATTGCATTGACGCCAGCTTCTTCGGAAGAGAAGCAACGCGCCGTTCCCTTATAAACGAGCATGTCTTCTGCCACAGCCGAAGCCTTGACAACCGCGTAATCCGGAGCCAGATTGCCCTGCAGGATTGCCAGCCCGCCTTGCTTGCGGTACGGATCATCGACCGTGCGTATGACATCAGGACGCACAATTTTCGCATCCTTGATGCGGTCACCCACGAAGCCCGTGACAGTCAAGGCATCGAGATGAATGAGATTCTTGCGCGAAAGCTCCTTCATAACGGCGGACAAGCCTCCAGCTTCGTTAAGATCCTGCATATGATGCTTTCCCGCGGGGCTGAGTTTCGTCAGATATGGCGTGCGTCGGCTGATTTCATCGAACAGCGGCGCAGGAAGTTCTATACCTGCCTCATGGGCAATAGCGGTCAAATGCAGAACCGTATTCGACGAACCGCCTACGCCCATATCCACTGTAATAGCATTTTCAAAAGCCTCGCGCGTCATAATATCGCGCGGCTTCACATCATTCTTGATAAGCTCCATGATAACAGCGCCCGCACGTTTAGCCAGAAGTCTTCGTGCCCCCGTATAAGCCGCAGGAATCGTACCGTTGCCCGGCAACCCCATGCCGAGAACTTCCGTCAAACTGTTCATCGTATTGGCCGTAAAAAGTCCAGCACAGGAACCGCAGCTAGGACATGCCTGCTCTTCGAGCTCTTCCATGACGCTCTCGTCGATGAGTCCCGCAGCAAACTTGCCCGCAGCCTCGAAAGACTGGCTGACACTGACATCCTGTCCATGGAAGCGGCCCGCAAGCATCGGTCCGCCACTGACGACAATCGCCGGGATGTTCAGACGAGCCGCCGCCATCAACATTCCAGGCACGACTTTGTCACAATTCGGAATGAGCACAAGCCCGTCAAATCCCGAAGCCATTGCCACAGACTCGATGGAGTCAGCGATAAGTTCGCGACTGGCAAGCGAATACTTCATGCCCGTATGCCCCATGGCGATGCCGTCACAGACTCCAATCGCCGGAAACTCCAACGGTGTGCCGCCAGCGGCGGCTACACCAAGCTTCGCTGCTTCCGCGATTTCACGCAAATGGATATGACCAGGGATCACCTCATTAAATGAGTTGCAAATGCCGATCAGTGGCTTTCGCAAATCCTCTGGTCCATAGCCCATGGCATGAAATAAGGATCGGTGCGCACAGCGCGTCGCGCCTTTTTTTACAACATCACTTCTCATCATCATCCCGCCTAACTATTATCTGGAACACAAAAACCTATTATAAAACATACTCTAGATTTTATCGCAATTTGCTGTTTCCTTCAAGAAGTTTATCAACCTTAGAACTCAATCCCTCTCTGTGCATGAATGCCCTGTTGAAATGGGTGCTTTATGAGTCTCATTTCCGTCACAAGGTCAGCGCGATTGATGATAGCGGGCAATGCATCCCGCCCAGTCAATACGACATGGAGGTTTTTAGGCTTTTCCGATAAAATCCCTAGGACCTCTTGCTCCTCGAGCAAGCCAAACTTCACGGCATAATTGATTTCATCGAGAATGATCATATCCCATTGCCCGCTCATCATTTCGGCAGATGCTTCCTGTAATGCTTCCTGTGCCTTCTTTCTATGCAGTTCCATTTCCTCCAAAGAGGCATTTTTTGTAAATCCTATGCCCAAAGGGCGGATTTCCATGCGTCCATCAACTTCGCCAAGAGCTTTCAAAGCGGCAAGTTCGCCGTATTTCCAACTGCCCTTGATAAACTGCAAGATCAATATGCGAAAACCATCCCCCCACGCGCGAACGGCAAGGCCAATTGCCGCAGTTGTCTTACCTTTTCCATCGCCCGTATGAACAAGGACAAGTCCCTTCTTTTCCATGATGTTCCTCCCTGTATCTCCAACTTCCTTCCCATTTGTTTGTCAGTACGCGAAAAACATGATATTTTGCATACACAAACGTCCACTTCGTGGACAAAAGTGCGCCGCCCTTACAGAAACCTAGCCGATCAGTCTGCGCCCTTCGGGCTTGACT
>ERZ773197.1313-NODE-1313-length-17497-cov-48.522417_pt1 | contig 17497 bp, 17 predicted proteins | sample MGYA00580999_ERZ773197 | MGnify/ENA primary metagenome ERZ773197 (study PRJEB29015, sample SAMEA2738166) | human oral metagenome | biome: human oral; feature: human-associated habitat; material: saliva | place: China | collected 2185 ...
TCATAGCGTGATAATAAAGATAGATTTATACTCATATATAGATACTAATTAACACCATAAGGTATATAATATTTATACGTATTGTCACAATAAGGAACTTTTAAATAAAGTCTCGGATGAAACATAAGGATAGTTATATTTGGGGGCGTATATGCAATATTCGGACGGCTATAAAGAAAATACATACCTTACATGGAAGGGCGAAAAGTATCGTGTCACACCGGAATTTGAAAGCCTGTCCTTTTATGATGAAAGAGACGGAGATGTGAGCCTTTACTGTATAAGCCTTACGGACGACTGGCACAAAGAAGAACGCTATCCTTGTTGGGATGCTTTTTGCGGTATAGACGGCCCTTTGTCGGAAAGTTTGGTTGAACAATGGATTTGTGACTATGAAAGCCAGAGCGGCGGCCTTGAATACGGAGACGGACGCTTTGAACACTATGGCTGGAACTCTCAGGACATTTCCGTACTGGACATACTCATTGAACGCTTGGACGAATTTACGGCTACTATGCTGAAAACTCCGGCCTGTACCTTCACGGATCCTCGCTATTACGGGGGACTTCGGGGAAAAGTGGGCGACGTCACCTTCGATATTGATTGGCTTTACAGAAATCCTAAAGGCTTAAAAGACTTAGTTCTCAGTGACGAAGAATACAAAGCCTTTTTCGTAGAAAACATACACGTCTTCGCCGACTACTTCAAACGCTTCTCGGAACAACTGAAAGACATGAGACGTGACTACCCCGAGGCACTGTACTTCGTGCTTATTGGGCCGTAGGGGGATGGGGAACCGGGGATTGTAACAGGTATTTAATAAATGAAAGGATGATATATAATGAAGAAAATCGTGATTACCGGTGTAATGTTGGCAATGTTTTCAAATATCTCTTATGCGGCGGTTTCCGTTCCCGATGTCGTTTTGGCAATAACTGCCGGAAATAATGAACTGATAGAGCAATATCTTAATGAAGGGGGAAATCCCAATGCAACGGCAATGCAGGGACAATCCCTTATTTTTTCTGCCGTTGCTTCAATGAATACGGAGGCGATAAATAAATTAATAGCTGCGGGTGCGAATGTAAACGACGGCGGCACTATAATGGGGAAGAGAAATATGTCTCCGTTATATTTGGCTGTTTCCACACGAAATATACAGGCCGCCAAAATGTTACTGGATGCCGGTGCCGATATTAATGATACGTTTTACGGTATACCTCTCACACAGGCAGCATCATTTGATGCGGATATGAGAAGGCTCGTGAATGAAGCGGCCCGTAAAAGGGTATCAAAAACTTCATTATCGGGTTTGTCAGGAATGAAAACGATCCTGTCGACATTGACGCTTGAAGATATTGATAAAGCTAAGTTAGAGGCTGATAAGGGAAAAAGATTGTCCTATGATCTATACGAGAAAGGCTCATCATTTAAGGATGCACTGAAATACGGGATAAAATCATCCGTTCGATTATTGCTGTATACACCGTACAGTTTATATCGGCACGGAGAATATGAAGAAAAACAAAGTTATATTCCGTTTGATGAAGAAACCAGACAGTCTATTATAGCGGATAAAGATAAAGTATATATTGTTCCGTATTATCTCAACGTTCCGGGAATGCCCGGAACGTTAATAAAACATTTGGTTATAAAAAAGAACGGAGTTGTATATCAACCTGAGCCGCTTACCAATTCATATATGCAATCTTTAGGAAATACATTTGCTTACGGATTTTCCATTGACTTATTTGACGGACAGCCTATGGAAATTGTTGCAATAGATGCACAAAATGATAAACAATTAATTATGCCGATTGACAAGCAATTTTATGATAAAAGAGGCTGGTATTAAGCAGTCGGATAATGGCGAACTTGTAGAAATTTCATTATAAAATATGTTCATAAAAGAACTATGGAAGATTTAATTGGATATATTGGGGCTTGAAAAAGGCATGAGTGCACGCAGAAAGCGGTTTATACTTTTACAAATGTTGCAATACGAGGTAGAAGAATCATTCCCTCGTATAACACCTGAATCGTTTGACAACGGCATGATGACGAAAGGAATTCAATCGATTACTTTTGAGGTGGATTTGACAGGCTTACACTCCGTTCGTTTGCTTTAGTGGGGAGGCAAAACGGAGGTGATTTTATACCGATACAACTTGATAGAAGTTTCGGTAAGCGAGACCTGATACAAGTAAGATTGATATGCTATAATATAGAGGGGAAAGCACGGCTGGCTTATTGTTCGTGCTTTCTCCTCTATGTGGTTATATGCGAGTGAAGGGAAGAGGTTTTTCGTGTATAGGTCTATTGACTTGTTTGCCGGAATCGGAGGAATTCGATTGGGATTTGAACAAGCGTTTAAAAAGGATATATCTACGTTGTTTGTCAGTGAATGGGACAGTAAGGCTCAGGAAACATACAGAGCCAACTTTAAGGATAATTTCGCTATACAGGGAGATATAACGAAAATAGATGAAAAAAGCATTCCCGATCATGATATTTTGCTGGCCGGATTTCCGTGCCAGGCATTTTCGTTGGCCGGACAAAAACGCGGATTTGAAGACACCAGAGGGACCTTGTTTTTCGATGTGGCTCGGATTATTAAAGAGAAACACCCGAAAGTCGTATTTTGCGAAAACGTGAAAAACCTTGTCAACCATGATCGTGGTCGTACTTTTCAAGTTATTACCGGGGTATTGGAAGATTTGGGATATACCGTATTTTCAAAGATACTTAACAGCAAAGATTTCGGAGTTCCTCAACATCGGGAACGTATATATATCGTCGCATTCAGAAATGATATTGCACCGCAGACTTTCAACTTTCCCGAGTCTACGGATCCTGATAAGACGATACGGGACATAGTGGAAGAAAATGAAGTGCCGTCACGGTACTACTTGTCCGATGTTTATCTGGAATCATTGCGTCGACATAAGAAGCGACATGAATCGAAAGGGAACGGTTTCGGGTACGAAATAAGGGCGTATGATGAAGTCGCCGGTGCGATTGTATGCGGCGGTATGGGAAGAGAACGGAATTTGATAATAGATAAAAGATTATCGGATTTTACACCGACGACTCATATAAAGGGTGAGGTCAATCGGGAGTATGTCCGAAAGATGACGCCGCGGGAATGGGCAAGATTACAAGGATTTCCCGATAAATTCCGCTTTGTCGTTGCCGATACGCATTTGTACAAGCAATTCGGCAACTCCGTGACCGTACCCGTAATCGCGGCTATTGCAAAGAAGATAAAAAAACAGCTTGATGCGGTAAGCACTGTTGGGAATATAGCGGAAGGTAAGAGAAGCTACTGCTAAAGGGGGTGTCTTTATGTTGACAGGAAATAAAGGGGAATGGTCCGAGATATATGTTCTGTTTAAATTGTTGGCTGAAGGTAAACTTTATGCTGCCGACGAGCATTTAAGAAAGCTTGAAAATTTGTTTTTTCCCGTATTTAAAGTTGTACGCAGTGAAGCACAGAGCAGTGTACATGAATATATATCGGAAAACAGCGTGCCTGAGTGCACCCCCGGAGAGAAAGTACGTATCTATGTTGACGGAAAAGAAGTAGCATGCGTTTTGCGGGATAAATTCCGTATCGAGTCGGCAGTTCTATTGAATGAATTATCGGATAGCCGGAAGAAGGGGGCTTTTCCTGTAGAACGAACTGAAACCTTTATGAAGAATATAGCTTGCGGACAGATAAAGGCGAAGTCTAAAGACAAAGCGGATATTCGAGTGGGACTTATCGATATTCACACGGGATATCGTCCCGTAGTGGGATTTAGCATAAAGTCCCAAATAGGAGGATTGTCTACTTTGTTGAATGCGGGGCGGACGACAAACTTCATATATAAACTAGATAGTGAAAAGGGCAATATTGTTAAAGACGTAAACGCTCTTTATACGGTGCGCGGCAACAAAAATCACGTAGATGTGAGAGCTCGTTTAAGAGTATTGAAAGATTCGGGAATCGGGATTTCTTATTTCGGTACCGAGAATCGGGTGTTTAATGATAATCTTGTTTTAATCGACAGTCGGATGGATCGAATTCTGGCTGAAACCTTGCTCTATTACTATCGGGACGGATGCACTCTTTGTTCGGAATTGGTAAAAAGGCTGGAAGCGGAGAATCCGATGGAGTACGGTAATATAAAAGCTTATGAATATAAGTTTAAAAAGTTCTTGACGGCTGTAGCACTGGGAATGAGACCTTCTGTCGAGTGGGACGGACGGGATGAAGCTTCGGGCGGATATATTATTGTTACTCACGAAGGCGATGTGGTTGCTTATCACATATATAACAGGAACTATTTTGAAGACTATCTTTTGAATAATACGAAATATGAGACCGCTTCTACGAGCAGACACGGATTCGGAACGATATATGAGAACGGAGACGATAAATTTATTAAATTGAATTTGCAGGTGCGGTTTGTATGATGAAGAAAAGACCGATGACGCGTAGTGAGAATATGGCACGAGTAAAAAGCAGAAATACCGAGCCTGAGATATACTTCCGTAAACTTTTATGGCATCACGGAATACGCTATCGAGTTAATTATAAAGATCTTCCCGGAAAGCCGGACATTTACATTTCGAAGCATAAAACGGCCGTATTTATTAACGGTTGTTTTTGGCATATGCACCGCGGTTGTAAGTTGTCCACAATACCGAAAACAAGAAGCGAATTTTGGGAAACGAAGTTACGTAAAAATGTTGAACGAGATGAAACGGTATATGAAGAGTTGCGAAAATCCGGCATCAAGGTCGTCGTTATCTGGGGATGTGAAATAAAGAAAGCACTTAAGGATTCGAAAATAGAAGATATTTTATTACAAAGAGTAAAGAACACATATTTGGGGTGATTGTAACCGAGAGGTGTGAGTATCTGCGCGAAGTATGTGTTGAAGAAACTTAAAGACGGTGGAGAATGCCTCGCTACCGTCTTTTTTGCAAGACAAAAGCATATCAGGCGCGCATGCTTTACAATAAAAGTGTCTAAGTCCTAAGTACATAAAGGCCTGAACTACACGACTATCGCTCGGGCTTGCCATGTCTCCGTAACTACCGTCATTCGGTATTGTTCCCTTATTTCTATTTCTCGTCCTAAAGAATTACCGACCGTCTTGGGCATAGATGAGTTTAGAGGCAATGCAGCCGGGCAGAAATACCAGGTCATCTTAACCGACCCGGATAGCCATCATGTTATTGATGTGTTACCGAAGAAAGAGACGAATGCCCTGTGTCGGTATTTCGCATCCTATAGCCGAAAAGCAAGACAAAAGGTTCGCTTTATTGTGATGGATATGTCTCCGCAATTTAGGCTCGTCATGGAAACCTTATTTCCTCATGCCCATATTGTGTGTGACCGTTACCATGTTTGCCGTTTAGTGGATTGGGTGGTAAAACGAGTTGGAAAACGTGAACAAAAGAAGCCGGTACGCTATTCAGCCATGCTAAAGAGCAACAAGAGAATACTCATGAAACACCCCGGTAGATTAACGGAAGCTGAGCTTATTAAGTTGGAAGAAATCTTACTGGTTTCCGATGACTTAAGAAAAGCATATAAATTAAAACAAGACTTCATTCATATCTTTAAAAGGCAGGGCAAGGAACGAATTTGGTTGGCCAGATTCCGACATTTGTAAAAGATTCAAATTAAATAGAAAGGATTCGGATAAACAATATAAAGGAAAGCGTGCATACTTTTTTATTGTATCGTGAACACAAAGACGGCGACTATAAATTAGTCGCCGTCTTTGTGTGTGTAAAGGAGTTATGTTATCGGATGAACATATTAATAGAAGCACTTATCTTTGAAAATAGAACGCAGATTTTCCTGATCCAGGATTTTAGTTTTTTTGTATTTGACTGATACCAATCCTTTTTTTACAAACGAGTTCAGAATTTTTGTGGCGGTTATTCGACTCATGCCGGTTACAGAAGCCATTTGATGATGAGACAATTCTACGGAAGTATTGGAGAGTGAAAGCGTATAAAGAAGGCAGGCTAATTTTTCCTCGTTCTTTTGAAATTGGGCGTAAAAAATCCAGCTATGCAAAAGGGATATTTTATACATGAAATAAGACAGTATTTCCGTTATTAAATGTTGGTTAACGGAAGCTTCCCGAATCAGCTTTTTGGCAGATAATTTATAAACCTCGGTTTTAGTAAGTGAATCGGTACAAACGATTCTTTCGGAAGACGGAGTAAAAGCGTCTTCTCCTATGATCGTATTTTCGGAAAAGTAACAAAGTGTTCGTTCCGTTCCGTCGGAATAAGGCAAATAGACGCGAATCACACCTCTTTCAATAAGGTAGAGCGTGTCGGCCCTTTCTTTTCGAATGAAAACAATATCGCCTTCATTGAATCGTTCTTTTTTTCCATAGGTTTTAAAAATGTAAATCAAGTTTCGTGTCACGTTTTTAAAATCGGCTGTAATCATAATTCACCTCATAGATAATAAGAAAAATATAATTACATGAACAATTGTAACTATAATAATAACTTTAAGTTCTAAAAATATCAATAACAAATAACAAATAATTGATATTTTAAATAATTTAGATAATATAAGAAAAAAGCATCATGAGATGCTTTTTGATGAAATATTTTAAAGTGTATAAGATTTTACAATTAAAAAAATATATAAATGATACGATTTAATAAAATAACCTAAGGAGGTGGAGGTAATGAAAAATGAAGAGACGGATAGAGAACTTCGTATAGGGTTTCTGGGATTGGGAGTAATGGGGCTGCCTATGGTTGCCAATATTATCAAGAAAACGGGTAAAGCTGTTTCAGGATTCGACGTGTCGAAAGAACGATTGAAATTATTTGAAGAAATAGGGGGGGACCCTGTTGATAATGCTGAAAAAATATATAAAGAATGCGATGTAATCATACAGATACTGCCTACTCACGAAATTATATCGAATTCTGTTAAAGAGGCCGTAAGATTCGGGAAGCCCGGAAATATTATTATTGATATGTCATCGACGGCACCTCATATTATTTTGCAACTGGAGGAGGAGGTGCAGCGAGCGGGAATGTTTTTATTGGATTCACCGGTCAGCGGAGGTAACGGGAAGGCTGCATCCGGGAGTTTGGCCATAATGGTAGGCGGAAATGAAGCCGCTTTTGAATCGATAAAACACATATTGGAATATATGGGCGAGCCTGTATATACAGGTTCTATCGGTAGCGGAAGCGTTACAAAATTAGTTAATAATATAATCGCCGGAGCGTATTTGGCAGCTATTGCAGAAGGGTATGCTTTTGCCGCAAAAGCGGGAATTGATCTGAAAACTACATTTAATGCAACTAAATTAGGGTTTGCCGGCGGACCGCTTTATAGTGATAAGGTTCCGAAAATAATACGCAGAGATTATGAACCGGGTGCACGTATTGCCGTACATCGCAAAGATATTTTAAACGCCAAGGCCTATGCGCATGCATTAGGCATTGATTTACCGGTTACGGATGTTACCCTGCGTATTATGGATTGGATGAAAGACAACGGATATATTGATGTCGATCAAGCCGGTATGGTCAAATATTTTGAAGAAAAAATGTCGGTGCAAGTAGGAGAGTTCTAATTGTTATGATTATAACCTCCTTAGGAAATGCCGGGATTCATTTAAAAGAAGAAAGACAGAGTTGGCTGATTGACGGACTTTACGGAGAAAATGAATTTTTCCCGACTCAGTCGAAAGCGGTTGTAAAAGAATTACATGAACCCGGCGGAATGTTAAGAAATGCGGACTATATATTATTTACTCACCGACATAAAGATCATTTAAATGTGGAGCGAGTTCGGGCGTACTTATTGTATAATGCGGTTCGACAAATTTGGCTTCCTAAGCCGGAGGCGGAGCATTCCGAGTACGTGGATAACGGGAATTTGGAAGTGCAATATGTTACGCACCTTGATGAGGCGGAAGAACAGACTTTTGAAGTGATGCGATTTCATGATGCAGCTGTTTCTTTTTTGCGAACGGAACATTTAGGCGAATCGAAATTTAAAACATCACATTACAGTATCATGTTACGTATAAGAAACTGTATTCTGCTTGTTCTAGCGGATAGTGATGTTGTTTCTACCGTCAAAATTTTGGGAAGATTTAGTAATAAAAAAATTACGGCTGTATTTATTAATCCCGTTACGGGAAGCGACACCCGGGTCTTAAGTGCTTTGAAAAATATAATCGTGCAGCATATATTTATTTACCATATCCCTAACGAAGATCGATTCGGACTCATTCGATCGGCCGAATGTATGTGGAAAAAATTGAATGGAACGGCATCTGTGCATGTGTTGGCGGAGGAATTACAAAAAATATACATATAAGCTGAGATTGAGAATTCGACAGTCGAGATTTTCGGGATGATATTGAAAGGAGACGAAGAGGATGAAAAAGTATGATAAGACATTTTTATTGAATGCGTACCGAAAAATGGCTACAATTCGTGCCTATGAGACAAAAGTTGAAGAAATTTTTTTGGCAGGAGAATTGCCGGGATTTACACACTTGTATATCGGTGAAGAGGCATGTGGTGTGGGTGTATGCGAAAATTTAAACTCCGACGATTATATTGAAAGCACCCACAGAGGCCACGGTCACTGCTTAGCTAAAGGGGCCGATGTTAAAAAGATGATGGCCGAATTGTACGGAAAGGAAACCGGATATTGTCACGGTAAAGGCGGCTCAATGCATATTGCTGATTTCTCAATCGGAATGCTCGGTGCTAACGGTGTTGTCGGTGCCGGATACAATTTAGCGATGGGGGCCGCATTGGCAGCAAAACTTCAGGGAACCGAGCAAATTGCCGTGGCTTTTTTCGGAGACGGAGCATCCAATCGCGGAACCTTCCATGAATCTTGCAATATGGCATCTGTATGGAAACTTCCTATTTTATATGTTTGCGAAATGAACCAATGGGCATCGACGACTCCGTACAGAACTACCACATCGGTAGAAGATATTGCAGTTCGTGCCGTAGCATACGATATGCCCGGGAAGACCGTTAACGGAAATGATTTTTTTGAAGTATACGAGGCAGCGAAAGAAGCGGTTGAATATGTTCGGAGCGGAAAAGGACCGTATTTGCTGGAATTGAAGACGTATAGAATAAAAGGTCACTTTGTAGGAGATCCGGAAAAATACCGTACTAAAGAGGAAGTACAGGAACACTTCCAAAATGATGATCCTCTGGTTAATTTCCGTAAAACCGTAATCGAGAAAAAACTTTTAACGGATGCGGAGTTGGATGAGATAGATGAAGCGGCTCGACAACTCGTGCTTGAATCGGTTGAAGAAGCTATAGCGGCATCGTATCCCGATGAGTCGGAGCTCATGAAAAACTATTATTGTGACTAATTTATATAAAGGAGCGATATTTCATGCGAAATGTTACGTTTTCCGTTGCTACACAGGAAGCAATGCGTGAGGAGATGGAAAGAGACAGTAAGGTGTTTTTAATGGGAGAAGATATTGCCAGACAGGGCGGTATTTTCGGACAATTTAAAGATTTGGCGACTGAATTCGGTGCGGAACGGGTTCGAGACACGCCTATTTCGGAGACTGCTATTATCGGTGGCGGGGTCGGTGCGGCTCTTGCCGGAATGAGACCCGTAGTGGATATGCACTTTGCTGATTTTATCGGTGTTCCTATGGATGAAATTTTTAATCAAATGGCAAAAGCGAGATATATGTTCGGCGGTCAGGCAAAAGTGCCCCTCGTATTACGTGCTCCTGACGGAATGACCAGAGGCGGTGCAGCTCAACACTCTCAATGTGTGGAATCGTGGTTTATGCATATTCCGGGTATCAAAGTGGTCATTCCTTCAAATCCCGCAGATGCTAAAGGATTATTGAAAGCTGCTATTCGCAGTGACGACCCGGTTTTATACTTTGAGCATAAACGGCTGTTTTCTATGAAAGGCGATATCCCGGAAGGTGAGTATCTGACTCCTATCGGTAAAGCGAATATCGTTGAAGAAGGAACGGACTTGACGATTGTTTCTTATTCTTTCTATATGAATCATGTCCTGGATGCTGCTAAAGCATTAAAAGCATTCGGAATCAGTGCTGAATGCATTGACTTAAGAACTATTTCGCCTTTGGATATGGATACGGTTTATTCGTCTTTGAAGAAAACCAAGCGACTCATGATTGTTCATGAAGCGGTTAAGCAAGGCGGTGTCGGAGCGGAAGTATCTGCAAGAGTTGCAGAAGAAATGATTGACTATTTGGATGCACCTGTTGTCAGATTAGGAGCCCCCTTTGTTCCCATTCCGTATGCCCCGACGTTGGAACGATTGGTTAAAATCGAGCCGGAAGATATTGTAAAGGCAGTAAGAGATATGCTTGGGAGATAGCCTTTTATAAGGTCTTATACTGACAGAAAAGATGTTTCTTATGAATAAAAAATTTGAAAATATTGATTTTGCCGGTTTAGATCGAAAAAGAAAAATTCACATCATTTTACCGGTATTTCTGGTATCCGTAATTGCATTTATCGACCGAGTAAATATTGCATATGCCGGTATGACTATGTCACAGCAACTGGATTGGCTTACTCCCGAAATATTCGGAGCCGGTGCCGGTATGTTTTTTCTGGGATATTTCTTTTTCGAAATTCCCGGTTCATTAATTGCGGCTAAATTCGATGCGTGCAAGTGGATTGCCCGTATCATGTTTACATGGGGTGTTGTTTGCGGCTTACTGGCCTTTATGCAATCACCTTTACATTTCTATCTGTTCAGGTTCTTGCTAGGGGCATGTGAAGCCAGCTTATATCCCGTTATTTATGCAGTGTTGTTTCCCAGGTGGTTTTTAGGTAGAGAACGGGCGGCAGCTATTTCATTGATGTTGACGTCTTTGCTTATTGCCGCAATTATCGGTGCACCTATTGCGGGGGTATTACTGGAGCTTAATTTGTTCGGACTTTACGGATGGCAGTGCCTGTTTCTGTTGGAGGCGGTTCCCGCACTGGTGTTTACATTTATTTTCCTGTTCTGGGTTAAGGATCGTCCCGAAAAGGTAAATTGGCTTACTCCTCTTGAAAAAGAATATCTGAATGAAACGATTGCGGCTGAAGAAGAAGAAAAACATAAAGCTAAGAAATATACTATTTGGCAAGCTTTGACGGATAAAAAGGTTTGGCGTTTGTGTGTTATTTACTTTACCTGGATTACCGGATTTTGGGGATTTAACTTCTGGATGCCGCAAGTTTTAAAAGGCGTCTCCGGCTGGTCTCCGGCATTGGTAGGAGTTGCCATTATTTTCCCCATGGGGGCGGCATTGATTGCTCAGGTTATAATCGGTCACCATTCATCAAAGACCGGAGAAATCAGATGGCATATTGCAGGTTGTATGTTTTTGGGAGCCTTCGGTTTGATTTGTGCACCGTTTATCCATACGGGGATTTTAAGTCTTATTTTTATCTCTATTACGGCAATCGGTGTATATTCGGCGATGGGGACCTGGTGGTCGGTGCCGACAACATTTTTGAGCGGTGCCGCAGCGGCGGGAGCTACGGCTATGATTAACTCCATAGCTAATCTGGGCGGATATTTAGGCCCCTATATGTTAGGTGTTATAAAACAGACTACGGGATCTACTGACGGAGGGTATTTCGCACTTGGCGGAATGCTGATTGTTTCCGGCCTTGTTATGTTAACGTTACCGAAAACACAGTCCGTAAGGTCAGCGGAAAAGGTAACGGAAGAAAAACCGCATGTATCTGCAGACTTGAATGAAGGAGGAGATTTCTAATGGCAAGCGAACTGACCATGCCTCAACTCGGTCTGACTATGACGGAAGGAATCGTTTCACGCTGGCTTAAGTCGGAAGGAGATACGGTACATGTCGGTGATGAAATCGTCGAAGTGGAAACCGATAAAATTAATAATATTATAGAATCACCGGAAGACGGAGTATTATTAAAAATTATTGCCGGGGAAGGTGAAACTTTACCGGTAAAAGGCATTCTCGGATATATAGGTAAAGCCGATGAGAAGATAGAAGCAGCGGCGAAAGTGTCTGAAGCGGACAAGGCTATCGAAACATCAAACCGTGAATCGGATAAAAAGACATGTAAAAAAAAGGTATGTGTCGAAGAGGGATGGGTACCGGCAACTCCTTATGCAAGGTATTTGGCACGAGAAAATAATGTCGACCTGCATCTGGTTTCGGGATCGGATTCTACGGGTCGTATTGTGGGAGATGATGTAAAATATTATTTGGAAGGTCATAAAATCAAAATTTCTCCCGTTGCCGCAAAAATTGCGGCAGAACACGGCATTGATACCGGCTTGATAGACGCCGAAAGACGGATTATGAAGTCTGATGTAATAGCCGTACTGAATCCTGAGGAAAAAGTTTCCGTTGCGGTTGGTGAGATTGCCAAAGACGGGGCGTCGGTGAACAAAGAAAAATTGAAAGGGATGCGTAAAGTTATCGCTCAACGCCTGACGGAAAGTTGGCAAAATACCCCTCATGTGCACCATACGGTAGAAATCGACATGACGGCGGCAAAGGGTTTAAAAGTATCTTTAGCCGACTCCGGCCGGAAAATATCCTATACCGACTTGATTATTAAAGCGTATAGCCGGGTTCTGAGAGAGTATCCGGCGGCTAATAATTGGCTTGTTGACGATTATATTGTACATAATGATGAGGTTTATATGGGCGTTGCGGTTGCGGTGGATAACGGATTGATTGTTCCCGTCATTAAAAACTCGGATATTTTGAGTCTTTCCGAAATACACGATGTAGTAGGGACGTTAGCGGATAAAGCAAGAAAAGGTTCGTTATCCCCTGATGAAATGAAAGGCGGAACTTCGACTATCAGTAATCTCGGAATGTACGGATGCGATCACTTTACCCCTATCGTAAATCCGCCGGAAGCCTGCATTTTGGGAATATGCCGAACTGTTGACAAACCTGTAGTAAGGAACGGAGAAATAGTAGCAGCTCCCGTTATGAATGCCGTTTTGGGTTATGACCATCGTATTATCGACGGAGCGGTGGCAGGAAGAATTACGGCACGATTTAGAGAATATATGGAAAATCCGTTTCTTTTGTTGTAATCGGAAATGAGGTGAAAATATGGCTGTCGAACTTACAATGCCGCAATTAGGCCTGACGATGACGGAAGGTACCGTTTCGAAATGGCTGAAAAAGGCGGGAGATAAACTTAAGCAAGGGGACGAAGTAGTAGAGGTGGAAACCGATAAAATCAATAATATTATTGAGGCACCCGAGGACGGAGTTCTTATAAAAATCATTGCGGAAGAAGGCGCTATACTTCCCGTAAAGGGTATCTTGGGATATATCGGTAATGAGAATGAGGTCGTTGCCGAAGATAATAGTACAAAGCGGAATGTCGATACGGTTGAAGCCGTTGAAAAAAATATAAGTGACGATTCGAAGAAAAAAATTGTCGTCATCGGCGGCGGCCCCGGAGGGTATGTTACGGCGATCAGAGCCGCTCAATTGGGTGCATCCGTGTCACTCGTGGAAGAAAATAAGTTGGGCGGGACTTGTCTGAATGTAGGGTGCATTCCTACCAAGGCCCTGATTCATGCGTCAAGCGCATATGAAACTTTAAAACGAGATGCCGAATTACTCGGCATTCAGGTGTCTGCTCCGACAATTGACTGGAAAAAAACTTCGACTTATAAAGATTCCGTTGTAAATCGCTTGGTGAAGGGGGTCTCGGGACTTTTAGCCGCAAACGGAATTAAGGTATATAAAGGACATGCCGAGGTTATAGATGCACATCGCGTTGAAGTTGCCGGAGAAAAGATTGAAGCCGACTATATTATTATTGCTTCCGGGTCCGAACCCGTTTCCCTGAAGATTCCCGGTATCGATTCGAACGGGGTGATTGACAGCACCGGAGCATTGTCTTTGGAAGAATTGCCCGAATCAATGATTATCATAGGCGGCGGTGTTATCGGTATTGAATTTGCTTCCATGTTCGCGTCCGTAGGAGTGAAATGTACTATTGTGGAAGCCTTACCGTATATTTTACCGCCTATCGATAAAGAGATTGTGGAATCTGTACGTATCGACCTGGAACAGCGCGGAATCGAGGTTTTGGTGAACACTAAAGTGAAGGCCGTTATTGAGGAAAATGGGAAGCTGCGGGTTCAGGTAGACAGAAACGGCGAGGACGGGTTCATTACAGGCGATAAAATTGTGGTTGCAGTCGGGCGCAGACCTAAAACGGACGCGAAAGAACTTGAAAGAGTAGGGGTAAAGACGGAACGGGGAAGAATCGTTACAGATGATCGATTCCGCACTTCCGTGCCCTCCATATTCGCGATCGGCGATTGTAACGGCAAATTAATGCTTGCACATGCAGCTTCGGCACAAGGTGTGGCGGCTGTTGAAACTATTATGACGGGAAAAAGTCATTATTCCGACAAGGCTGTTCCGTCTTGTATCTATCTGGAGCCGGAAGTAGCAAGCGTAGGCATGAAAGAAGAGGATGTACAAGCTGCGGGAATTCCTTACAATGTCGGTAAATTTTCTTTGGCCGGTAACGGAAAGAGTCTTATTGAAAATGGCGGTAAGGGACTGATTAAAATTATTGCGGACAAAAAGTACGGAGAAATATTAGGTGTACATTTATACGGTCCGCGCGTCACGGAATTAATATCAGCATGCGTTTTAGCAATACAATTGGAAGCAACGGTTGACGAACTTATAGATTGCGTATGGGCGCATCCGTCCGTCAGTGAATCTATCGGAGAGGCAGCGGAGGCCGTGTGCGGCAATGCCATCCATTGGCCGCCTAAGTAACATGATGTCGAGTGTTCGGGGAATAGGGGTGATTATCTCCTTCCCCCGAATATCTTTTGAGGTGATATTTATGTCTGCTCAACGTAATAAGCCCGAGTGGCTGAGACAGCGGGTTTGTAATGATGAAATATATAAAAATGTAAGAAAAATGATAGAAGGACTAAGTTTACATACCGTATGTGAGAGTGCGAATTGTCCGAATATAGGTGAGTGCTTCGGGAATAAGACCGCGACCTTTTTGATATTGGGCGGGGTGTGTACCCGAGCTTGTAAGTATTGCGCCGTTACCAAGGGGCATCCCGAACTACTTGATACCGGAGAACCGAAAAAACTCGCTTCGGCCGTGGCACAACTCGGTTTAAAACATGCGGTTATTACATCGGTTACACGTGATGATTTGCCGGACGGCGGTGCGAAACAATTCGCCGAATGTATTGATGCCGTTTATAAACAATGTCCGGATACGACGGTAGAAGTACTGGTGCCTGATTTCCAAGGAAAAACAGAGTCGTTGGATATCGTCTTGAATAGGAGACCTACGGTATTTAATCATAATATCGAAACGGTAAAAAGATTATTTCCGTTTATACGGCCGATAGGAAACTATGATCAATCATTGCGGATATTGAACTATGCACATAATTATGCCTACCGGCCGCTGGTTAAAAGCGGAATTATGGTCGGATTGGGCGAGACCATTGATGATATGGCGGAGACATTGAAAGATCTTTTTATGGCCGGAACGGATATAGTTACGATAGGGCAATATTTGCGTCCGTCCGATAAGCATGTTCCTGTAGCAGAATATGTCTCCTTGGAAAAATTCAGAGAATATAAGGTATTAGGTGAGAAGATCGGTATTCCGTATGTCATAAGCGGTCCGCTTGTAAGAAGTTCGTATAAGGCCGGCGTAGCGGTAAACGAATATGATAAAAAGTACGGTAGTTGCGGTGAGAGAAAGAGTAGTTAATCTTATACTTGCAGGTGATATATTATGAAGTATTTGGTAGTGGAATCAACCAATCCTTATCACAACTTGGCGTTGGAAAGCTATTTATTTGAAAAAAAAGAGGATGACTATTTGTTACTGTGGCAGATAGAGAATTCTGTTTTAATCGGGAAAAATCAGAATACCGTAGAGGAAATTAATCAACAATTTGTTCTGGAACACGGGGTGCACGTACTGAGGAGAATAACCGGCGGCGGTGCCGTATATCATGACTCGGGAAATCTGAATTTTTCTTTTATTATTAATAAACGAGATAATGAAGATTTTAATTTTCGCTTTTTTGCCGAACCTGTGTTAAAGACGCTGGAAAAAATAGGACTCCACGGAGAGTTTTCAGGGCGAAACGATCTTCTTCTGGACGGGAAAAAATTCTCGGGCAATGCCCAGTGTATGAATAAAACCAGGTTGCTTCATCATGGCTGTGTGATGGTTGATGCGGACTTTGATTATCTGCATAATGTGTTAAAAGTAAATGAAAAAAAATATGAGTCTCGCGGGATTAAATCAGTCAAAAGTCGAGTAACTTGTATCAATAAGTATTTGGATAAACCTATAGCCGTAAGTGAATTCAGGGATAGATTATTGGAAGAAATATTGGTGAATTCTCCTACTATGGAACCTTTGGAATTAACGGAATTTGACGAGGAAGAGATACAAAAGATTCAAGCGGAAAAATTCCGGGCTTGGGGATGGAACTTCGGATATTCGCCTAAGTATAATCTTCGTAAAGAAAAAAAGTTTTCGGCAGGATTAATAACCATTTGTTTATTGGTAGATAAAGGATTGATTACCGATGCTCATATATTCGGAGACTTTTTCGGTCATGCCGATATCAGGGATTTTTCCCGTAAGCTTTGCGGTCTCAGAATGGATGAGGCATTATACGAAAATATAAGGAGGCTCATGCCGGAAAGGTATATACATGGGATTACGGCGAGACACATATATGATTTGATTGTTTGTTGATAATATAAAATCAGTATAATTTGAAATTTGTGAATTTATCAAAGTAGTTTTTAAAAATAGCAGAGGTCTGAACAAGAGTGTTACTCATGTTCAGACCTCTGCTATTTTGCAAATGTTGGGGTCTAACTAACCAACAAGCTTTTTTCGGCACCGAACACAAAGGTGTTCGGTGCCGTTCTTTTTGCTCAACAATAGGATACGAGTTCGGAAGCGACCAAAGTGTCTAAGACCGTAACTTATTCGTTTCAATACTTTGATCTTGTTATTGCATCCCTCCGTATAGCCGTTTGAAAAAGGTAGTAAGAACGCATTGGTTATCTGCCCTTTCCATGAAACAAAGGATGTGGAAAAGTTTCTAAATTCCTGTAACTGAGCTGTCTTTACACTCTTTAACCACTGCTCTAAATGATACGTAATTCGTTCTTTACCCTGTCTTTCGAAAATATGAATGAACTCTTGTTTTAATTGGTATGCTTTTCTTAAGTCCTCGGGTTAGCACAAATATATAAGCCGTGGATACTCCCTAAGTTGATCGTACGGACTCGGTAGTCCTTTATGTATTTCGTAGTATGCCCGCAATAAGGGCAGGTATGCTCTGTAACAGGAAGTATCACTTCATAGATTAAGGAATCCTCTTTCCGGTAGGAATGGGTAATAAATTCCCCTTTAATATTGAAGAAGGGTTGTA
>ERZ773197.1322-NODE-1322-length-17358-cov-7.969196_pt1 | contig 17358 bp, 16 predicted proteins | sample MGYA00580999_ERZ773197 | MGnify/ENA primary metagenome ERZ773197 (study PRJEB29015, sample SAMEA2738166) | human oral metagenome | biome: human oral; feature: human-associated habitat; material: saliva | place: China | collected 2185 ...
CTGTCTGTCTGTCTGTCTGTCTGTCTGTCTGTCTGTCTGTCTGTCTGTCTGTCTGAACGATTGTATCATCCATACGGACAAAGTTCAAAAGACTGTCACGATAAAAATTATATTGTTTTTTTCGCAATACGAGCTCTGCGGTTAGCATCGCTGTTATCTCTGTAAAATTGTCCAACAACTTCGCGATTTCATTTTGGATGGGGAGCGGCGGGACGGGAATGATGATTTCCTTAATGGCAGGAACACTCGAATGAACGACCTTACTCTTGACGCGCCCCTTGCTTTTTTGTCGCTGTGCCATGTCGGTAGACAATACATAGGAAAGATATTTGGGATTCTGCTCATGCTGTAAGACGACAATATCGCCACCTGCCACACATTTATCATGTCCAATGTACGCCGTCGATTTTGCAATTTCCTCGACGCTCTCCCCTGTGATGGCAAATAAGATATCACCATGCCCAAAATATTTAGGATTTGTGAGAAACGCTTCGTCGGTATGCGAAACACAGGAGTCAAACCAGATGCCATAGGTCGTATAAATTTCACCATATCGAACACATGGGACTCCCGTTGCGGTCAGTTCATCTCGTTTGATTCCCGCACCGCGAAATACATTAGTAGCAATCTCCCCCAACTTCCGATACTCCACCCCATCAGGACACAGTTCCTCTATCATCTCACCCAGCCGACTCATAGCGCGATGCCCTCCTCTCCCTCGATCTCGGCGATGATCTTCTCAATCTCATCGCGCAGAACAGCCTCGCGTGCGACAATCTCCCGTATCTGCGCATTCAGTTGTCCGATATCGATGATCTCGCGTGTATCCTCGGGCGCAACGTAGGTGCTGACGGAGAGGTTGTAGTCCTCGGCGGCGATGTCCGCGCCCGTGACGACGTGAACTGCATGCGCCACATCCGCACGGTCTGTGTAGAGCTTTAGGATGTTCTCGATGTTCTCCGGTGTGAGTTTGTTGCTGTTCGTGACCTTGACACATTCCTTTGACGCGTCGATGAAGACGGTCTGCGTGTCCGCCTTGGACTTCTTGAGTACCATGATGCAGGTCGCGATCGTCGTCCCGAAGAAGAGGTTGTCCGGCAGCTGGATCACGGCATCGACGTAGTTGCTGTCCACGAGATACTGACGGATTTTCTTCTCTGCGCCGCTGCGGTACATGATGCCCGGGAAGCAGACAATCGCCGCTGTGCCGCTCGCCGCGAGCCACGCAAGGGAGTGCAGGATAAAGGCGAAGTCCGACTTGCTCGTCGGGGCGAGGACGCCCGCAGGCGCATAGCGCGGGTCATTGATGAGCAGAGGGTTGTCCTTCCCCGCCCATTTCTTTGAGTACGGCGGGTTGGAGACGATCGCCTCGAACGGCTCATCGTCCCAGTGGTGGGGGTTGATGAGTGTGTCCCCATGCGCAATGTCGAAGTCGTCGAAGTTGATGTCGTGCAGGAACATGTTGATGCGGCAGAGGTTGTACGCGGTGATGTTCTCATCCTGCCCGTAGAATCCGTTGCGGACGTTCTCCCTGCCGATGACCTTGGCGAATTTCAGCAGGAGCGAGCCGCTGCCGCAGGCGGGGTCTATTGCCGTATCTAAATTGATACAATCTAACGAAACACCCAAACGCACATAACGATGCACACGCACACCGTGTGCAGATTTGCACCTCCCTCATAACGATTCCGTATGCACCGTTACGGAGTAAGGTATTCGATTTTATTGCCGCCTGTGCGTACATTCCATTCTCCTTGTGAAACTACATTACATATTCATCCACGCTGATTTCTTCAATATCTGGCTTTGAGAACATCCAAGTCATATTACCTGCTACATCCTTAAAGAAAATCATATGCCAATGCGTAACATTGCCATCTTCATCAGTTGAAATATTAAGCCTGTTCAAGTTTTCTTCTATGAGGGAAACTGGCAGTTTTATCATCGTGGATTCATCTTTACATCCGAACACATAATACTGTTCTTTACAATTAGATATAGATTCCATTCGGCGGTACGCAAACCAAAACTTCTCACGCTTACCTTGCCTATACGCCTTTGAAGTGGTCAGCGCAAAACCATACTCGTTGTCCACCGTTTTGAAGCTACCGCGACTGAGTTTTATCAAGTCTTCGCCAACACTGCCTGCTAATCGTTGAATACATTTGTCAGCAAACTTGACTGGTGTGAATTGCTTTTCTAATTTTGCTGGAATGATAACCTGTGCTGGCGTTTCCTCTTTAATTTCCTCGGAAGACACATAAGGTATACCAAGGGAATCACAAAACAGCCGTTTCAGCTTTTCATATCTGTTCGTGCAGTAATCGGTATAGTAATCCCGAAGAACGGCAAAATCCTCTGGTTTTTCATATGGTATATCCATCCATTCCAGATCATCTTGCTCGGTAAAACTGTACTTACTTTCTACTTCTGCCAAATCAACAAATGAACGATACTTCTTGTCCTGATAGAAGTTCTTTGCTCCTTTGCTTCTGTTTGCTGATTCCGGAAGGTAGCAGAGGTTTGCTATACAACTTATGGGAAGGCCATCACCACTGCAGGCATCTATCAGCTTACGCATCTGCTCCTTTGGCGCGATATGCTCAACATCGAATTTATCAACCGACAACTGATCCATAGCCGTAAAAGTCTTGACATAAATACAGTTTAAAAGGACATATTCTTCACTCTTGGGATTTGCTATATTCTTTTTTTCCGAACGGAGCATAGACTTTTCGAAGAAACCATCAAGAGCAACAGCCCACGAACGCCCCGAAAGCTCGGTCATATACCTATTGGGCTTTGCGGCGGCATGAATCTTGCCCGTGCCACCCTCACTCCAGTAATTGGTGATAATATCGTAAACATAGTATTGAACAAGATTCCTCGCAATTGTCTGCTTTTTCTCAGCCCAAGAAGAGTCCACTTTACTGAAATCCCCAGTCGGATACATCTCCTTAAAGGATGTTGAAATCATGGACATTATCTGGTATTTCGAGTGAAATATCTTATTTGCATTATGTGCATTTCCCTTAAACCTCGTTACGATGGAAACTGACTCGGCCACAAATTTTATAGCGTTAATTAAAGCCGTTTCCAGTGTATTTACATCGAGGCTTTTCAAATTCTTATAAAGACCTCGAATACGATCAGTATCATTCAAGCAGGCATTAACCAGTTCGAACGCAAGTGGATTAACAGCATCATCGGTAATATTTGTGCCAAACGAGAGAATTTCAAATTCGTTTGCGAGATGCCGGCTAAGACCGAAAAGGTACTCAAATGCGTTTACCTTCTTCTTCTGACGTAGGTCTTCCCGGTTATAGCCGTGAATCGTATATCCGGCATTGATCAAGGCATCGTATTTCTTTACTACATACTCAACAACCCTTGAGTTATGGGTAGCAAATTTATCATTAACAGGCCATGCTGCAGCATAGATTTCATACTGATCAAGCGGTGTGCCTTTGGAGTTGATTCGTTCAAAAATCTCCGGCAATGTCTCTTCTGGTCCATTATACACATTGACCGGAATGGCGGTAGCAGCAATAGATTCATAAAGATCCTGTTTATCCTGGAAGAACTGAGAGATTATATTCGTGACCTTCCCAACAGCATCACAGTCAACAGACTTATCGAAATTTTGGCATATCTGCCCCGCAACGCCGAAAAACTGTATGTTTTTGAATGATTTTTGTTCCTTGATAAAGTCCGTCAGAACAGTTCTTACAACGGCATAGTTAGCCAAATCATCCATATCAATGACAGCCAAGATTGAAGAACACACCTCATCCGGAATGTTATCGTTGTAGAAAAACTCTGTTGGATTAGTCATGTAGTTTCGGATACAACTGCCGCGCTGTAATCCGTCAACCAAAATATAATTCCATTGTCCATTTTCGTATTTCTCATAGAAAAGAAGGGTTCCGACAGGATATTCCTTTATCAATGAATCAATAAAGGTTTGTTGTTGTTTCTTGTTCCAACGCTGCCCACGCTGAAACATAGGCACAACAATCCGCTTATTATCCCTATGATTATTTTGAAGGGCATCGGAGACTTCTTTCACCGTCCAGTTCTCAGTTTTACATCCAGACATGGCCATTAATCCTCTCTTTATACTTCTCTTTTCACATAAGTCAACTCAACATCGTATCCTAGCTTTTCCATCAGCTGGAGAAAAGTCTTATTGATAATTTTTTCGTTATTCCTTATGAGCCGACTGACATACGGTGCAGAAGATCCAATTTCTTCTGCCAGTTTTGCCTGGGTAACATCGCACTCTATACATTTCACTTTTACATCGACTTCTACATTATTCTTCAGCATTCCGACTCTCCTTTGCTGCAGCAACACATATTGCACTAAAACTACAATTTATTGTATAACAGGTTTATGAATTTTTCTACCCCTTAACGAAAAAAGCACCCGACCGTAGCCGCGTGCCGTTCTCTTGTTATGCCTTTATCTCCGTTCCGTCTCGGAAAGTTACTGCGACCTCCTTGTTCCTGCCCACCGTAATGAACTCGACCATGCTGCCCCAAAGATGGCTATCAAAGTCGCGAACAGTTCCTTTTTGACTTTGGAGGTGTCGAATGAAGTCCGTCAGGCGCTCGCTCTGCGCTTCCTTTGCAGAGATGGCGGCTACGACCGCATCGTACCGCGTCTTTGCGTCATCATATCGTCGTACAATCCCGTCATAGCGTTTCCGGTATTCTTCCTGATCCTGCGCAACACGGGCATTCTCTGCCACGATGTTCTGCGTCATTTCCACAAGCACCGCCATTTCTTCCTCCAGCTTGCCCTTTTCTTCCTGCAGGGTATCTGTGACGCAGAGCGTTTTGCGAATGATCTCCGCATTGGTGATGATCTCTTTCTTCTCGGTGACCAGTTGGTTGTACGCCGAAATGAACGCCGCCTTGACCTCTTCCTCCGTGATATGGGGCGTCTCGCACTTCTTACCGTTGTACTTACGATTGCAGCGGTAAATGACCCTGCGGTAGCGGTCTGTGGAATGCCAGACCTTCGAGCCGTACCACCCGCCGCAATCGGCGCACTTTATCTTGTTGGAGAAGATGCTAACGCCGCTGTAGCGCGAACCGCCCTTCGTGCGCTTGGCAAGCTCTGCCTGCACCATGTCGAACACCGCAGGGCTGATGATTGCTTCGTGGTTGCCCTCCACATAGTATTGTGGAATCTCCCCCTCGTTCTTTTTCATCTTTTTCTGTAGGAAGTCTACCGTAAACTCCTTCTGTAAAAGGGCATCGCCCTTGTACTTCTCGTTTGAGAGCATCCGGCGCACCGTCTGTTGGTTCCACACATCCTTGCCCGCAGGCGTCTTGATGCCACGGCTCGTCAGATTGGCAGCAATGGAATGCGGCGTCATGCCCTCAAGGAACAGGTGGAAAATGAGCCGCACCGTTTCTGCCTGCTCCGGATTGACCACGATCTTGCCCGTCTCCTTATCCTTATCCAGTCCGAGGAAGCGGCTGTAGGCAAAGCTGACCTTACCGTCCGCCATGCGCTTCCGCTGTCCCCAAGTGACGTTCTCGGAAATGGAGCGGCTCTCCTCCTGTGCAAGACTCGACATGATGGTGATGAGCAGCTCCCCCTTGGAATCCAGGGTCCAGATGTTTTCCTTCTCGAAAAAAATCTCTATGCCCTCGTCCTTCAGCTTTCGCACCGTGGTAAGGCTGTCTACCGTATTCCTTGCGAAACGGCTCACGCTCTTGGTGACGATAAGGTCGATCTTCCCGGCAAGGGCATCTGCGATCATCGCCTTGAAGCCCTCGCGTTTTTTGGTGCTTGTCGCCGATATTCCTTCGTCCGTATATAAGGGCGATACGATAAGGAGTCGGCGTACCTTATTGAGCCGGTACATTGTTCCTGACACAGCGATGGCCGTGAGACTCTTCCCTGTCCCCATCTCCATCAGGAGCGCCGCCCCCCGACTGTGTACCTCAGATGTCGCGACATCAAACAAGCCCAAGGTAAACCGATACGCACGCAACTGATGCAGAAAGGGTTGTACGGAGACAGGCATCGGCGGCAAAGCGTCAGCAGTTTTTTGCACAGCATCCACCTCCATGATCAACTTCCTTAATCTCGATCCCCCGCACAGTTTCCCCCGGCGTCAGTACGATGATGTCGCAAAAATCACCGAAGAAAAAAGAAAGCAGCTTCTTTGGCAGACTCATGTGGCGGCTCTGCAGGACTTCCTGTTTGCGACCGTGCGGAGCCGAAACGTTCACGCAAACCTTGTGGTTCAAAATCATTAGATTCTCCTCCCGTTCTAAAATTTTCACATGGGTGGAAGATCAAAATCCCCCTACTATCTACCGAAAAACTTAACCCCCCCAAGGACTGTGGCAGTCGGGGAAGGACTCCCCGTCGATATTGACGCGCATCACGGCTTACTTTTTGTTGTGCTGACTGCGTTTTATCCGACTCACGCCGAGGACTTTTGCGACTTTGTCGATAATCTTGTTCTTGCGCTTCGTCATAGCCGCCTGAGACACCAGCTTTTCCGTCCGTTCCGCTTCCTCTTGACGGATTTCCTCCAGCTGCTTCCTCATTCCGAAATGCTCGTAGTAAAGATCCCGCTGGGCATCCGTGCAGTTTTCATCAATCACCTTGCGTACTAGAGCGGCTTCGGGATTTTCCGTCTCCGGCTCGGAAAACAGGACATTTTCTGGGCTTCCACCCTTGTCGGCAAGCGTGTCCCATGGATCGACCGTATCCTCATTGTCGGGATCGGCCTTGTAGCTGCTCTCCTTGGCATCAAACACGGGATCACGCAGCTCACCCACATAGCGATCCTGCAGATCCATACCGTGGTCGGACTCATCGAGCATGATGGTCAGTTCAAGCGACAGATCTTTGCCTACTTCGAGTCTCTGAGTGACCTCGCACTTTGCATTGTCATCCCAGCGTTTGTAGCAGTAATACTTGCCGTCCACCGTCAGATAACAGGTACGGTTGGGGTTGAATCCGCTCTTTTGTTTCCTTGAATTGTTGCTCTTCATTGCAGTGTCCTTTCCGTCCGAGCGGTACGGAGGGACACAAAAGAGCCTGCGGTCGAAGATGACCACAGGCCCCGATAGCCGAAAAAGGCGCACGAAACTACGGTGGGAGCATCTTCATTCCCCGTGCGGCTTTAATAGCCATACGTTGAACTCTCATGCATCCCTCCGCCCTTATAGCGCTATTCGGACTAAGAGGTTGATTTTGCCGCCACCATCGGCAGCATCTTTATTGTACTCTGCAAGGAAGAGTAAGAAAATTTCCTAATAAATCCCATTATTTTTAACTGATTTTGTAATTGGTATGTCTTTTACTTCCCATTATTTTTATGTATAATAAGAGAAAAGGGCTCCCGATCGGGAACCCTAACGCTATTCTAGATAATGGTTTCTGCAAAATCGGAGCCTGTTTTAGATAGCCCCACGGAAAGGAAATTGTCGTTATGGACGAAAAAATTTCTGGAATTTCATTAAAAACAATGTTTCAGCACGAGGGATACGGCTGTCTCTGTGCAAAAGACACAGTAAATACATCTCCCGATGAAGCTCCGACTGTTACCCTCAAAGTTTGTCCCGATACAAGCACACAGTTGCTATTCTCCTATGCACCGAAAGACGGTTTGAATATGACCGGCGTTGCAGGCAGCATACACGAGAAAAATATCCTGGGCAAATTACTCGCGATTCTCAAAGATGATGTAGATAAGCATATCGAGTTTATCGAAAAATACGGTTTCTTATATCCGCTTCCGGAAAATGAGTACACGGCCGTTGAAGCGAGCGATCTTGTTGCCATCATCAACAGAATAAAATCAACCATTCGGTTGTACAGTTGTATCAATAAAAAAGATTACAAAGGAGTCCTCATCCATGTAGTCTATTTGCTTTTCACTCCCGTGACAGAACTGCGAATCGGTGATGATGCTTTTTCGACTTGTTCCCATCGTTTCAAGAAACTGCTTGACTCCTATAATCTGTTTCCGGATTTGAGCAGAGAGCTGGAAGTTGCTGCGAACGGAACATACTCTGTAGACGATGCGTTTCTCGGAAAGAAAAATGCTGTCAACATCAGTTTTTATAACGCCGTGAGGAGTGGCTCAGATACGAATTTGCAGGGAAGCAAAGACCCGTGGTTTAAGAACTTAATGGCAATGTACATGGGATGTAAGGATGTGGATGAAGAGACTCGATACCTTATTGATTTCTTTTACCATCTCCAGACGGAAGTGTCTGTCATAAAAGAAGTCTATTACGGCGGTTTCAAGTCATATACGACATTCAGCGAAGATGCGCTTGACGATTCTTTCAAGAACGCTCTGTTGAAGATTGCAAGGATAGTCGTGGCAGAGGAGATCAACCATAACATTCGCGGCATCCATCCGAAATATAACGGTGGCAAGCTGACCGCTACATGGCAGGTCGATACGCTCATCGAAGCCCTTTATTTTTCCATCTTCTATATGAGAAATGGTGAGATGTATAAAGAATGCGAAAATCCGAATTGTAAGAGAGACAGGTTTTTCCTGGTAGAAGCAACGAGGACGAATAAACACTACTGTTGCGAACAATGCAGAAATGCAGCCGGCGCGCAACGATACCGGAATCGACAGTTATAAACGGGCAAAAAATAAGGCTCTACCTCCCATTGGTTGAAAGGTAGAGCCTTTATTCTTTATGTTGCCGGTCTTGGAACGGGAGCCCTGGTCTCCACTTTTTCTATTGCTTCCGCAAGCTGCCGTTTCTGCTGATCTGGCATACCGATGTAGTTATACATGAGGAATCGGGTATCAATCACAATGCCTTGGACACGTTCGTAGTTCTTCGGATCAGGCTTCCAGTCGCCGACTGCTTCACCGATGTTTCCAATATTGTCCGTTACACGAGGTATCGGATTGCCGTCTCCCCCCATCTCAAAGAATGTGTTGTCCTCACGGTTGAACGGCATTATAAATGCGTTATACAGATTAGCACTCAGCACGCCCTTGGCACGTTCAATGTACTCCCCGTATGTAATCTGTTTGTTGATATCGCGACCGTTCGGAAGATGATCGGGATTGCCGCTATATCCATAACGGTACAGTTTTGCATCGAGGACATAGACCTTTCCGTTGTAAATCATGATAGCATCCGGCTGCAATGGTGTTTTTTTCCTGTTGGGTCCGTAGTCAAGAAGCCACCGGGTACGCGGGAAATACTGATCCTTATCTTCAATGCCAAATGCCTTATCAATCATCTTTTCCCAAATACGCTCAAAGAAATCCGTGCCGAAGAAGTATTGCTTTTCGGAAGACTTCTCGTCCATATATTTGAGCATGGATACCATTGCCGAAAACAGCTCTTGCTCCACATCGTTGTGAGTAGATGCCAGCTTCTTTTCCATGATGTAAATGGCTTCTCTGTTGTCGGGATGCGGACCGGACTTTTCCGGCATATAGGGAACATAGAGCCAGCCCATTTTATCGAATGCCTCGTACACGCAGTACCGATGAATCTGCGTAATTTTCTTGTCGGCATTCGGCGTTACGGAACGCACGGTCATATTTGTAAAAATCAGAGAGCCGTTCTTCTGGACCAATGCCCGTTGTTCACGGACAGTACGCGGCCACGATGCATTTCCCTTGGTATCCGTCTTAAACCGCAGATCCGTCTCAATGTAATAACGACCCGTTCGCAGAAAATCCCGAATCACCTTGAGGTATGCGTGCATCGGAAAGTCAACCGTTCGCGGCGCAGCAAACTTCGATTCCTCTATCAGCTTGTCCTCTTTCATGAATGCAGCAAGCACATAGAACAAGTTGTTTATGTCCGTACGGAGATCATCGTCATTCGGAGGAAGCTGATAGCCTATTGGGAAATAGATAACGGCATCATCCGTATCCGCCTTTACACCGACAAAACTGTCTCCTTCGTCATTCTTGTTGACGTGGCAGCGTTCTCTAATATTTTTTTGTAAATCCATAGCCACTGATCACCTCGCTTTCCATTAGGCATATCATCATGCCTGCTTATCAGGATAGAATGTCGCACGGACAGTGGGCTTGAAAATCTTGAATCTCTCACGCCCTTGCGAATACACAAAGGTACGGATAACTTGCTCAAGGCTCTCCATGTTATCGGTGTCAAACAATGCTTCCGGATTGAACTTAAAGGCATCGTCCCACAGATATTTGATAACCTTCTCCGGGAACATACGATTTTGCATCAAAGCCTCTCTGATAATCGCAAGTCTCTGCTTCTTATCCTCCGGCATATCACCAGCGGCTTCAGCCCGCAGAAGGTCGTTATATTCTGTAAGAAGTGAAGTGTATCCCTCCGAAGGTACTGCCCGTTGATCGAAGGTCACATCATTCTCGTGCACGAAATAAACGCCCAGCCTCTTATCCTCGGCAGACGCCATCTTTGCCTTATTGCCTACTATGATGGCATTAATCTTTTCGCAGAATGTTTTCCATGTAACTTCTGTATCAAGAATCTGCGCATTGGCAAGGGACGCTCGCACATTATCAAAGTTGTTCTCTATAAGGCGCATTCTCCATCTGCGCTGGAACGCCGTATCAAGAGTGAATACATTCTGATCCGAAGTGTTCATCGTGCCTACGATGGAGAGATTTGAAGGAATCCTAACCTTATGAGAAGGATCGCCGTATATTTTTTCGGCCATATACTTATGTGTGATGCCATACTCACTCGTTCCAATTGGATAAGTGATTCCTTCCACCGTTTTCGGTTCAACCGTTCTGTCCAACAACTGGAATACTTCACCAAAGATTGCTGGAGCGTTTCCACGATTCACTTCTTCGATAATAAGGATATACTCCTGCATAGGATGCCTATATGCATCTCTTAAGATAGTCGTGAAGGGTCCGGCTGTGAACTCGTATGTAACCTGTTTTTCAGCATCAACTACCGGAAGAATCTGTCCGATAAAGTCCGCGTTGGTATAGTCCGGATGGAATACCAAGCGTTCTACAACGCTATCTTTGTGGCAATATTCATGCTCTATTGTCCAGCTCTTACCAGAACCAGGCACACCATATAGCAGTATATTCGTGCCGCCATCTATGCGTTTCTCTTCATCAATCTCACGTTCCTCGCTTTTTTCAATGGCTGCATTCCCCCAGGAAGAAACCATATTCATCATCAAGGACATGATCTGCCTATATTGTTCTCCCGTGATGTTTATAAATGACTCTGTTTGTTCTCTTGCATTGATGATTTCTTGAAGTTCACTAGGGACGGCCGTAAGTTTTGCTCCCATTTTTGTTTCAAGGATCTTTTCAAAGTACAACTGCTGATTACTCTGATCAAATCCCACATCGAAAAGGTAGCAAAATGTCTTTGTTGCACCAGCAACATACCCAACGACTTTATCTCCTTCCGTAAGGGTATCTAAAGGATTAGCGTATCCTTTGAGCATAAGAGAAACAGCACACTTTTCACCGTGCCCAACCAGCGAAAAGGACTTTACTTTTTCTTCAAGAATCAAAATATAGTAATTCATTTTTTGTCTCCTCCTGCATTCATTGTATCTATCAGTGAAAGCATATATGTTTTCATTCTTGCGAGTCTTCTTTCTGCATCCCCATTGCTAATTTCTATGTAATCCAAATACTCGTAATTGGGCAAGATGCTTTTACTATCAATCAGCAAGTCATATGCTGCCGTGTCTGCAGGAGATGTCTTTTTCTTCATTTTTTGACCGAGATACTTTACATACAACTTTACTCGCTCATTCTGATAAATAACATCCATTAAATAGCCGTCACCAGTCTTGTACGGTTCCATGCGTTGAGGCGTTAATATCTCAACCCAATCCTTGTTCTTTTGAAACACGATGACATCCCTATGGTTGAAATCTAAGTACAAGATGCAACTATCTCCATCCTCAACTTTTTCGATAAGTATTTCATCGCCAACATTAGCACTCACACGGCGAAAATACTGTCCCAGCCCAGATATTCTCTCCTGATTATTTTGCCCCGTTTGAACATACTTGATATTTGAGTTTTCAGGGGTATAGAGAATACCCTCGACTCGATCAAATATGGTCATTGCCTGCTGGTTCTCTAACATCTGCGACAAATCAACATCTCTTGGAATCGCTATGTAAGTATCGTTTGTAACGCCTTCGCCAAGCTCTGTTGCATTCAGCCTTTTAATAAAGCTCTCAATTTTCATCCTCATCACCGCCTAACAGTTTTATCAATTCATGCGCTATTCCTTTTGCCATAAGCGGAGGTACCGCATTGCCTATTTGGATGTACGTTTTTAGGTAAGGACCAAGGAAGAGATAGTCGTCTGGAAAAGACTGTACCCTGGCGGCTTCCCTTGGCGTCAAAGTTCTCGCCTCTGTTGGATGTATATGCGAATGACAATCCGAACGCAAATGAGCCGTTATAGTTCGGCAAGGTCTATCAGCATGAAGCTTAAAGTATTTATCCTTAAACTTGTCGTTCCTATGCGCGTAGGGCATTATATCGGCAATTTTAGGATCTGTAGCATCGTCCCCAGGATTGAGTCTACGATATATCTCATGATTAATTGGACTACAGTAGCGTGCCTTATGATTAAACACGAGCGGCATAGCCCTATCATCATTTATCAGACGGAGATATTCGTTTTCGCGACCATCAAATAGATTTACATCAATTTTTCTCCCTGCCTCCTCAGTATCCACTTCTCCCACCCCCATAACCTCTGGCGGTTCCAACGGGCGTACACCTTCCAATGCAGACGAAAGATTAAACACAGTCGCATTTTTCCCGTTAGTCTCAATAGCTTGGAAAATGTTATCGGGATTGGTGCCGGTTCTCTCAACAATATCATCTCGGATAGCAATGTATATTAGGCGTTCTCTACTTTGCGCGACCGAAAAATCAGCGGAGTTAAGAAGTCTATACGCAATTTTATAGTGATATTCTTGACCACCTTTTTTCGCACAGATAGATTCATAATCTTCTACTACTTGATCAGCAACTTTCAGCATCCCACGGACATTTTCCATGACCACAATCTTCGGTGCAAGTTTCTCAATAGCTTTAATGTAATACTTATACAGTTCATTTCGAGGATCATTGATTACCCTATGATGCTTATTCGCAGAACTGAATCCCTGGCACGGCGGTCCCCCTATGACAATGTCTATATCCTCGTCAATATAGTCTTCGATCCTATCCACGATTTTTCTTATGTCACCACAAATAACATCATCCTCCGAAATTTCGAGATGGTTATACTTATATGTTTCAATACAAAGGTCGTCTATATCGTTTGCAAAAACCACACGACACCCTTCTCTAATGAATCCTAAACTCAATCCGCCTGCGCCACAAAACAGATCGACAAGGCGAAACTTAGTTGATTCCGCTTCTTTACGCTGCAATTCCTTGCGAGTCGATTCATGTAGCTTGAGAAGATAAGGATCATAGATTTTGCGGTTTCCAGCCACAACTGTACCGCATTTTATGAACTCCTTATAAGTTCCTCCTTTAATAAGCACTTTTACAGATTCAAGATCATCTGCCTGCTTAATAAAGCCCATTTCTATAAAAAGGTCAACTGCGCCCTCGTCATCAGTTACGTCCAAAGAAACGTTCTCTTTCATGGATACAGCCATCACGGTTTTTATAAAGATTTCGATTTTCTCTTTATAATAACGTTTGGTCGCATTGTCCCATTTATCTATATCCGCAATTGGCTGATACATACATTTATTGCTCCTGTTCTATTTTTCCAAATTGCATCCGAACGGCTTTAGCGATTGCCTCAGCCAACATCGGTGGCACAGCATTCCCGATTTGCTTGAACTGTTCTGATCGTGAACCCTCAAAGACAAAATCGTCAGGAAATGACTGTAGCCTTGCAGCTTCTCTTACTGTTATGCTGCGTCCTTGGTCGGGATCGGGATGGATAAACTGATTTCCATCTTTATGCAGGTGTGCGATTATTGTTCTTGCCGGCATATCCCACCACTGTACCTTGTAGCTGTTGAAGAATACACGCTTTTTTTCATGTCCTAAGTCAGGTCTATATTCTAACAGTTCCAAAAAGTTCCAGTGATTTTCTGCCATCACCCTATATCGTTCAACATCTTTTTCGTTGTTCATGCGGGCAACATGATCCCGAAGTTTCTTGTCACTCCTCTTTCTGATTTTCTTAACATAGGTATTGCATGAATCATACTCATTAGGATAATCCATGATTTTTTCACCCTGTCCCTGTTGCAGTTTTGGAAGATCGCCAATCGCATCCTTTACTGTCACATATTTTTTCAACCCTTTTTTCGCATCACTTGGTGCTCCCGGCAGGTAGTGCGTTTTTTCAAACGCTTTATAGACATCCTCCACAGCAATATCAATATCTTTCCGCACCCCAATCAAGATGACACGTTTCCGTTCCTGTGGAACTCCATAGTTTGTCGCATTAAGTACAATCGTATCCTCATCGCTTAAAACACGATAATTTCTTCTAAGGCGGCGAAGAATCATCTTGAATATACTTTTTCCTTTGACTTCCGTATCCAACAAACCCGTTACATTCTCGAACACAAAGAACTTGGGTTTGAAATGGTTCAACACCTTAACATAGTTCTCAAACAAGTAGTTTCTCGGATCATCTTGCATATTATTTTCGTCTTTTGCCTTTCCTAAAGGAGAAAAGGACTGACAAGGAGGACCACCTATAATAATGTCAACCGTCTGTTCTCCTACAATTTTCTTTATTTTTGCAAGAATATCCTTTGAAGTGATATCTTCCTCTAAAACAGCGGTATCGGCATCATCGTAGCCATAATACTTCATTCTTGTTTTAAGGGTTTCACACGCAAAATGGTCAATCTCTACATGAGCCAGTGCATTAAACCCTTGTGCATAGAATCCTTCGCTCAACCCGCCACATCCAGCAAACAAATCTATAAAATTATATTTTCTCCCCAGCTCAACTGGTTTCTTTTTACTTAATCCGCTCATATCAGATTCCTACCATTCCCTCCTCACACGGACGCTATTATCCTATATGTAAGGCTATACTCACTCCATTGCGCTCTTTCCACTCGCAACCCAGTTATCTAATTCAGAGCATTTGAATTTCCATTGCTTTCCAATTTTATGAGCTGGTACGTCTTTTCCTTTTCTAATCCAGTCACGAATAGTACCTGGCTTTACACCAAGATACTCTGCGGCCTCATCGATGTTTATCCATTTATCGGTGTTGACTTCTGCCATTTCAATACCTCCGAACTAAACCTCACAGTAAATCATCTTATATTATAACTCATCCGGACGCTATTCGCAATAGGTTTTCTATAATTTGTTTTTGTTTCCTATCATTTGTTTTTGTCTCTTCTCATTATCCCCCCTCGTAACGATACTCCTTGCAAATCGTTACGGGACAAGGCTTTTCGTTATGTGCGTATGCAAGCCTGTCCAGCCTGCGCACCACGCACAGCCGGATGAGAGGTGTCTCCGCTGCTGGCAGGCAAAAAAATAAGCCTTCTGCACACCCCTCGGTGTGAGAAAGGCGGTAACTCCTTAATATTCAAAACGCCCTAACGAAAACTGGCAGAAATCCTTGTATCAATCACGCAACGGCTTCATCATAGACTTTGTTCACCTGCGTTTTCCCGATGACGGTGAGGCGCGTGAGGAGCTCGGAGACCTCCTGCGGAGTAAAAAACTCACCGCCGCTCTTGCCCGCGTTCGAGGCGTACATCCGCATGAGGTATTCGTATGCGTCGCCGAATGCGTCGATGGTGTTGTCCTGATAGTGTCCGAGGCGCATCGCGCCGACGCCGCTGAGGAGTTTCGTCAGCTTGGCGTTGCGCTCCTTGACGGTCGCGCCGAGCTTGCCGCTGTTTACGTCGAATTCGTCAAAGAGGCCCGTGAGGTCGTCCTGACTGGGCGTGCCCGTCGCCGAGCTCTCGATGTGACGAAAGACCTGCTCGAGTGTCTCGTTGAGGCTCTCGTTGGTCTCCGCCCGTGCGAGAACGTTCTGAAAGAGCTCGCTCGGCGGGATGAAGAAGCCGAGGATCTGGACGATGTTGTCCTTCTCCGCCATCGCCTCATCATCGGGCAGCGCGGCATAGTCAAACTCCATGTCACCTGCCTCACGCTCCCCCGCGTTGAGGTAGTCGGTCAGTTTCTCCGAGATATAGCGGTAGAAGAGCGTGCCGAGGACGTACTGTTTGAAGTCCCAGCCGTCCACACTGCCGCGCAGGTCGTTCGCGATCTGCCAGATGGCGCGGTGCAGCTCTGCCCGCTCTACTTCTTTCTTGTTGTCCATGGTCTTTCCTCCGTCGACAGAATCGCGTCGTTTTGAGTGAGGGCATCCCCCCGTATCATGATCCATTTTCGCGAAATGCTTTTTTTATGCAGATCAATAAGCTTCTCAGTTCCGGCATATCATCGGCAATGATCTCCCAAATCAGCCGCAGGTTCACGCCCTCGTAGTCGTGGACGATGCGATTTCGCAAGCCGTAGATTTGCGCCCATGCCACCTGCGCGTTCTCCTGCTTGAATGACTCGCCCAACTTCGCCGTCAGTTCTCCGATCTGACCGAGATTGAACACACAAGCCTCAACGAGCATGTCGTTCGCGCGAAATTCCTCATAGGACATGCCTTCGCAGTATGCACATATCTTGTCGGTATAACGGAGCATTTTGTCAATGATGATCTTATCGCGCATAAATCTGAATCCCCGTTTGTCGAATTTCCTCAGCGAGGCGAGACTTCGGCTCGATATGAGTGATATCGAACACATCCATGTCCTTATCGTCCAGTGCCTCACGCAGATCCTCGACAAGCCCCATGAATTGCAGCCCACGGAGATTGCTGTCAACGAGCAAGTCCACATCGCTGTTTTTCGTCGCCGTCCCCTTGCCGTAGGAGCCAAAGAGTATCGCCTGCCGAATCTGATGCTCTGCCAGAATCGGCTGCAGGCGTTGTTTTATCTCGTCACACGTAAATATTGTCTCTGACATGTCAAATCCTCCGATGCCCCAATAGCAACAATATCTTTTTTTATCATTCGCCACGGATGAATCGTTGTCCTGCTTTTATGCAGGAACATCCATGGCGACTTGTATGTTGTGTTTCACAGACATAGAGGCGTCGCTCATGGCGCCCGCTCCGTCACGCTGCGTGTGCCATCTCCCCCGCTGTGGCAGGGGAGCGGGAGAAGCGCACAAAGACTGCCGCACGGTGATTGCGTACGGCAGTCTTTCATCAACACGTATTTACTTGATCCGATACGCCGCGGCGTACATGACGGGAAGGACGAGGAGGGTCAGGACGGTGGCGACGATGAGGCCGCCCGCAATGGCGACGGCCATCGGCCCCC
>ERZ773197.1330-NODE-1330-length-17289-cov-14.318092_pt1 | contig 17289 bp, 15 predicted proteins | sample MGYA00580999_ERZ773197 | MGnify/ENA primary metagenome ERZ773197 (study PRJEB29015, sample SAMEA2738166) | human oral metagenome | biome: human oral; feature: human-associated habitat; material: saliva | place: China | collected 2185 ...
ACTGATGGAAAGATTGATGATGTCCTCCTGTGACTCAATGGGGGCAGATTCCTCCATGATGTGTTCCTCGGTTGTCTGCGCCATCGCTTCAATCCCCGTAATCAGTGTCCCCTCTTCCTGTGGAATCTCCTCAGCATCGTTCTCACTGCCGTCAGTGAGAACGTCCCCTTCGGACTGCTCTGCCATGAATCCTGCTGCGTCGATAGCTGTGCATTCTCTCTTAAATTCCCTAAATTTTCCAATATCCAAAGTTTCGCATCAGAATCCTCAACCAAAAATTCTTCTGGTTGCTTTCCCGAAGGGCTTTGCTCCATATGATTGACTGGCGAACGTTCGGCCGAATCTTCTCCTTCCGGCTCAATATCTGACGGTTCCTGCGTCTCATTCTGTACGGTTTGCTTCTCTATTTTTCTGCGATTTTTTTCCTCAAGGATGGCATTCACGGTCGGTTCTTTATCTTGCTTCTCCAAGTTCTTCAGCACTTCATCCTGTTCAGTTTCAACCAATCCTGCCAATTCCGCTGCTGCGGTCGGAGTTATCTTACCTTCATCCACAGCAGTTTTAGCTGTTTCCGTCAACTTATTGATGGCTTCCTTACGAACAAGAGATGTCTCGGAAATCCCAAGGATTCCGGCAAAAAATGCACGGAATTTCCCCTCGATTCCTCCCGTCTCTTTTTGATGCTCATAAAGTTTGCGTATGATCGGTTTGATCAAAGCAATTTCTGCCGCTTCCTCAGAAGGTGTAAGATTACGTCGGGTATCCTTATTGGGAAAAATGACATTCAAGGTTTCTATTTCATCTTCTGTGATATGCGCGTCCTCAAAATCGTTGATTAAAACTTGTACCTGTGTTGGTACAAGAGGCGCATCCGTCATACCATGCTCAAAACGATAAATTTGTGCAGCACAACGGCGATGACCAGACAAAATCATAAAACGCCCATCTTGAAGCTCACGGACTTTTACAGTCTCAATGTTATGCGTCATTTGAATCATGGCCGCAAGCTCTTCTATATTCTCCATGCTATAGCTTTTGTTTTTAGGATTGGGAACAAGTTCCCTCGCATCTCGCAAAACGATGCTTGCAGGAGCAGTATCCGGCTGAGAATTTTTATTCAGGAGGCTTGCAATCAAATCCGTTCTTTTTTTCAATTTGCCCACCCCTTCAGATACTCTTCAAGAAAATTACCAAGATCACGAGCAAAACCACAATTGGGCGAATACTCATAAATCGTCTTGCGTTCTTCGGTCGCAGCTTCAAGTTTATCTTTCGTATAACGTATGCGAGAAGTAAACAATGGCACTCGTGAGCGCAGCATATCGATGCAGCGATAGCCATGCGGCGTAGAAGCAAACTTATTGAGCAGTACCCCACAAAAACGCAAATCAGGATTATAGCGTTTGAAGTGGTCCTCCTAAAACCCCAGCCAGTACTCGCGACGTATCCCTCCCTCGGCAAGTTATGAATCTTGTGCAGGAATTTGCTGCCACAAGCTTTGAACTAGATGTAAAAAGCCGATTATTTGAAGTCACCAAGAGTTCTCTACATAAAGAAATGCACCGCGTCGCCAAAGCAGCAAATGTAAAGCGCATTCGCATCCACGATTTACGCCATTCTCATGCTTCATATCTGATTGAGCATGGATTGCCAATCCTAAAAGTTTCCAAACGATTAGGACATGAAAAAATCGAAACCACACTTCACACCTACGCGCATCTTTATCCGCAAGAGCGTGATGAAGCATTGGACATCATGGAAAAGGATGTAACCATCAGCTTCCCGACAAAGCAGAAAAATGCAGACGCCCCTCCTCCGCCTTCTCCCTAAAATTATTTTCGGGGGTCATACGGGGGTCACGGGGCAAAACAAAAACCCGCAAACCCTTATATTTCAAGGGATTGCGGGTTTTTGGCAACTACTCGAACTCGATCGTCCCCGGCGGCTTGCCGGTGCAGTCGTAGAGCACGCGGTTGACGCCTTTGACTTCGTTGACGATGCGGCTCGTGACCTTCTGCAGGACTTCCCAAGGGAGAGGCGCACTCTCGGCGGTCATGAAGTCGCTCGTGAGAACGGCTCTGAGCGCGATGGCATGGTCGTACGTCCTGCCGTCGCCCATGACGCCGACGCTTCTCATATTCGTGAGCGCGGCGAAGTATTGGCCGAGGGTCTTGTCGACGCCGGCCTTGGCGATCTCTTCGCGATAGATGGCATCGGCCTCCTGCACAATCTTGACCTTCTCTGCCGTGACCTCGCCGATGATGCGGATGCCGAGGCCGGGGCCGGGGAACGGCTGGCGATTGACGAGCTGCTCGGGGATGCCAAGCTCGTGGCCGGCCTTTCGCACCTCATCCTTGAACAAGAGGCGCAGAGGCTCGACGATCTCCTTGAAGTCAACGCAGTCGGGCAATCCGCCGACATTGTGGTGGCTCTTGATGACGGCGGACTTGCCGAGGCCGCTCTCAATGACGTCGGGATAAATCGTCCCCTGCACAAGGAAATCGACCTTGCCGATCTTCTTCGCTTCGGCTTCAAAGACACGGATGAATTCCTCGCCGATGATCTTGCGCTTCTTCTCCGGCTCGGTCACTCCCTTGAGCTTTTCATAGAAACGCGCCTTGGCGTCGACGCGGATAAAGTTCAAGTCATACGGGCCTTCCGCGCCGAACACGGCCTCGACCTCGTCGCCCTCATCCTTTCTGAGGAGGCCGTGATCGACGAAGACGCATGTCAGCTGCTTGCCGATCGCCTTCGAGAGCAAGACCGCCGCCACGGAGGAGTCGACGCCGCCCGAAAGCGCACAGAGCGCCTTGCCCGCGCCGATCTTCTCGCGCAGGGCTTCGACCGTCGTCTTGACGAAGGACGACATCTGCCAATCGCCCTTGCACAGCGCGACGCGGCGCACAAAGTTTTCAAGAATCTTCGTGCCGTATTCCGTGTGCATGACCTCGGGATGGAACTGCACGGCATAGAGCTTTCGTGCCGCATCTTCCATCGCCGCGACGGGGCAGTTCGCGGTCTTTGCCGTCACGCGAAAGCCTTTGGGCGCTTCGGCGATGTAGTCGGTGTGACTCATCCAACAGACGCTCTTTTGCGGTACATCAGCGAAGAGCACGGACACCCCGTCCACAACTTGAAGCTCCGTCCTGCCGTACTCGCTGACAGGCGCTGTCTCAACCTTGCCGCCAAGTTTGTGTGCCATGAGCTGCGAACCGTAGCATATACCGAGGACGGGCACGCCGAGGGAAAAAATTTCCTCGCTGTACGTCGCGGAATCCTCCTTGTAGACGCTCTCAGGGCCGCCCGTAAAGATGATCGCCTTGGGCGCGAGCGCACGAAGCTTCTCCAGCGGGAGCGTATGCGGATGCACCTCGCAGTAGACGCTGCACTCGCGCACGCGGCGTGCGATCAGTTGGTTGTACTGACCGCCAAAGTCCAGTACGACAATCAATTCATGGCTATCCTTCTGCAAGGCAAATCCTCCTTCAATCCTCTTCCTCTTCGGTGAAGTCAGCGACGGCGGCGCGGCAAACGGCAGTCGAGAAGCCGCGCCGATAAAGATGCTGGAGCATCTTCTGCGCATCGACATTTTTCTTGAAATGCAGGACGAGGCATCGCCCCGCCGCATCCCGCTCGCGCTCAAATGTATCGCCCGGCACGCACTCGGCGATGAGCGCCGCGGAAAACCCCTTCTGCATGAGTTTCGCCGTGATCTGGCGCACACTCTGGCGGCTCTCTTCGTAAAGAAACGCAAACTGGTGGCGGCACGCCTCCTCGTCGTCGAGATAGCCGCGCTCCGTCAAGGTGGCGAGCGCCGCTTTGATTTCTTCCTCCTCATAGCCGCGCTGTGCGAGTTTTCGCGCGAGATGCGCCGTGCTGTGCTCGGCACGCGCGAGGAGGTCGACCGCCTTCATCAGCACCGTCTTCTCAATCTTCGTCCGCTGCCGCTTCCGACTGTTTTCCTGCGGTTTCTCGCTCATTCTCGTCATCGGGGACACGCTCTACCTCCCCATCTTTTGCTGCCGTTGCCTGCTCCATGAGCTTGGCACGCACCTTCTCCTCGATCTCAGCGGCCAGCTCGGGCTTTTCTTTCAGAGCCTTCTTCGCATTTTCCTTGCCCTGGCCGAGGCGCGAACCGTCATAGGAATACCACGAGCCGCTCTTTTCGATGATGTCAAAGTCTGTCGCGATGTCGAGCACCGTGCCGACGCGCGAGACGCCCTCGCCATACATGATGTCGAACTCTGCCGTCTTGAAGGGAGGCGCGACCTTGTTCTTGACGACCCGGACTTTCGTGCGGTTGCCGATCATCTCCTGCCCCTGCATGATCTTGTCCGTCTTGCGCACGTCGAGGCGCACGGTCGAATAAAACTTCAGGGCGCGGCCACCCGTCGTCGTCTCGGGGCTGCCGAACATGACGCCGACCTTCTCACGAATCTGGTTGATGAAGACGGCGACCGTGCGCGACTTGCTGATGAATCCCGTGAGCTTTCGCATGGCGCGGCTCATGAGACGCGCGTGCATGCCGACGACCTGATCGCCCATATCGCCGTCGATTTCCGCCTTCGGCACGAGTGCCGCCACGGAGTCTACGACGATGATGTCGATCGCGCCGCTGCGCACGAGAGCGTCAACGATGTCAAGCGCCTGCTCGCCCGTATCGGGCTGCGAGATCAGAAGCTCGTCGATATTGACGCCGAGCTTCTTCGCATAGACGGGATCGAGCGCGTGCTCGGCGTCGATGAATGCCGCGATGCCGCCATTCTTCTGCGCCTCAGCGATCATGTGCAAGGTGACCGTCGTCTTGCCCGAGCTTTCAGGGCCATAAACCTCGACGATGCGCCCGCGCGGCAGACCGCCGACGCCGAGCGCGACGTCGAGCGGCAGAATGCCCGTCGGAATCGTCTCCACGTTCATGTTTGCCGACGCCTCGCCAAGGCGCATGATCGATCCTTTGCCAAATTCTTTCTCTATATGCTTTAAGGCATTTGCCAAAGCTTCTTCTCTATCCATAAAAGTATGATCTCCTCCTTCGATTGACTCTTCCTCCTATTATATAGAACAGCGATTCTTTACGCAAGCTTGACAAGAAGAAACCTCTTGCCTTATTGCGCAATATTACGTATTATAGAAGATAAGGAGGAGCTCCCGTGAAGATTTCCGAACTCATTAAAATTCTGAAAAAGCATCATTGTTATAAAAAACGAAGCGGCGGCAATCATGATATTTGGTACAGCCCCCATACGAACAAACTATTTCAAGTCCCGCGTCACGGCAATCAGGATGCCGGAACAGGACTCGTCAACAGCATCCTAAAGCAAGCAGGAATCAAATGATGCCTGTTGCATACGGAAAGGAGTTTTCTCATGAAATACGTTTATCCTGCACTGTTCCATCCGGAAGACGACGGCATCTTCTTCATCTCTTTTCCCGACCTCGACGGCTGCTTCACACAGGGGAGTTCCATCGCAGAAGGAATGGACATGGCTGCGGACGCATTGAACCTCATGCTTTGGCACATGGAAGAGGAACGTATGCCCATCCCCGAGCCGTCGCCTTTGCAGAAACTCAATGTCGAGCATGGCGACTTCTTGACGCTGATTGGCGCAGACACGCTTGCCTACCGCAAACAGCACGACACAAAAGCCGTGCGCAAAAACCTTTCCATTCCCCGCTGGCTCGACACACTGGCCACCGAGCGCAATATCAACTTCTCAAACATTTTGCAAAATGCCCTGATGCGTGAACTTGGCATAAGTCAATCATAAGCACACGAAAAGCCGCGCCCTGACAAAAGAAGCGCGGCTTTATTCTTTATTCCTCCCCCGCAAGCATCTTCTCCTGCGCTAAGAAAAAATTCTTCACAGCTTCCGCTGCAGGAAGCGTCATACCATCGACGGAGGCAAGCTCCTCGACACTTGCCATCTTGATCTTCGCAATCGTGCCGAAGTGATTCCAGAGCGCCTTGCGCCGCTTGGGGCCGATGCCTGCAATATGGTCGAGCACGGAGACGAGGTTGCGCTTGCCGCGCAGTTTGCGGTGGTAGGTGATGGCGAAGCGATGCGCCTCGTCGCGAATGCGCTCGATGAGGTAGAGCGCCTGGCTGCGGCGCGGCAGGATCACAGGATCGGAACTGCCCTCGGTGAAGATGTACTCGAACTGCTTGGCAAGCCCGACGACGGGCACGGTCAAGTGGCCTGCACCGCGGATGATCTCCAGCGCGGACGAAAGCTGTCCCTTGCCGCCGTCAATGATGATGAGGTCGGGCAGCTCGTCTTCCGTGAGCTTGCCGTAGCGACGTTCGGTCACTTCGCGCATCGAAAGGAAATCATCGGGCTTTCCCTCGGCGCTTCGGATCTTGAAGCGCCGATAGTCGGACTTCTTCGGCAAGCCGCCCTCGAAGACGACCATCGAGGCGACCGTCTCCGAGCCTTGATTGTGCGAGATGTCGAAGCACTCCATGCGCATCGGCTCTTCCTTGAGTCCGAGATAGCGGCCAAGCTCCCGGACCGCGCCGAGCGTCTGATCGTTCGCCTGCTCGATTCGCGCCGCCTCGTCCGCGATGTACTTCTCCGCGTTGGAGCGAGCCATTTCGACGACATCGTGCTTCGTGCCGCGCTGCGGTACGGCGAGCGCCACCTTCGCTCCCTTGCGCTCAGCGAGCCAGCCCTCCAAAAGTTCTGTCTCATCGATGGGAAACGGCAGCAGGATCTCGCGCGGTACGAACGCTGCGCGATGGTAGTACTGCTTCAAGAATGCCGTAAGAAGCGCCTCGTCCGTCTCCTCCTCACTGCCCGAGAGCAGGAAGTGCTCGCGCCCGACCATCTTGCCCGCGCGTATGAGAAAGACCATGACGACCGCGCCCAGCCCCGATCGCGCCATGCCAATGGCATCCTGGTCGCCCGATCCCGTCACGATGTTCTGCTTCTCCGCCACCTTGCGCACGGCGGCGATCTGATCGCGCAGACGCGCCGCCCGCTCGAAGTCGTAGTCCTCCGCCGCCTCCGTCATGCGGCGCGAAAGCTCCTTCTCCACCTGCTCCGTCCGCCCTTCGAGGAACAGACAGACCTCGCGGATCATCGCGCCGTACTCCTCCTTGTCGACCGGCTCGCAGCACGGCGCAAGACAGCGCTTGATGTGATACTCCAAGCATGGCCGCTCGACCTTCATGTTCCTGCATGTGCGCAGCGGGAAGAGTCTCTTCAGGAGCTTCACGCTCTCGTGCATCGCGCCTGCCGACGTATAGGGGCCGAAGTAGCGCGAGCCGTCTTTCGTGACGCGCCGCGTGACCACGACGCGCGGATACTCGTCGGCCAGTGTGACCTTGAGGTACGGATAGCTCTTGTCATCCTTGAGGCTGATGTTGTAGCGCGGGCGGTGCTTCTTGATGAGGTTGCACTCCAAAATCAGCGCCTCGACCTCCGAATGTGTGAGAATCGTCTCGAAGTCGGCAATCTTCGCGACCATGGCTCGAACCTTCGGCGCTTGGTGCTTGCCGCTCTGGAAGTACTGCCGCACGCGGTTCTTGAGGACGACGGCCTTGCCAACATAGATGATGCGCCCCTTCGCGTCCTTCATGATGTAGACGCCAGGCGAATCCGGCAGCAGCCTGAGCTTCTCTTCCACGATTTCCGTCACTTGCTTCCCCTCACCTTCCGCGTGCGCTCTTTGATCTTGACAGATTTCTATTCGCCGCACGGCAGGAAATTCCTGCCGCAACAGAGGTTCGTGGACAAAAGTGCGCCGCCCTTACATGAAAAAGCCAATCGCTCTGCGCCCTTCGGGCTTGACCTCTTGGATTTTCATGGTATCATAAACATACAACATTAAGGAGCGGTCTGCGGCTGTATGTGCCGGACTTTTCCTACCTTTCAGGAGGCTTGAATCATGGGCTTGGAAATGCTGCTCTTTATCTGCATCATGGGCTTCTTTTCAGCGTTCATCGACGCTGTCGTCGGCGGCGGCGGGCTGATCTCTATCCCTGCGCTGATGATGACGGGGCTGCCGCTCCTAGAGGTGCTCGGCACGAACAAGGCGGCTGCCGTCATGGGCGCGTGCACGAGCTTCATCTCCTTCATCAAGAGCGGCAAGGTCGACAGGAAGCTCATCCGCCTGCTCTTTCCCATCACGCTCCTCGGCTCCGCCGTCGGCGTGCTCGTCGTGCGGCAGGTGCCGCCCGACTTCCTGCGCCCTCTCGTCGTCGTCATGCTCGCACTCGTGCTCCTCTACAGCATATTCCGCCGCGACTGGGGACGCGAAAACAAGTACCGTGGCATGACGCGCCGCGTTCTCCTGCTCTCCGCCGTCGTCGCCTTCACCTTCGGCTTCTACGACGGCTTCTTCGGACCGGGTACAGGCTCCTTCATGCTCTTCGCCTTCCTGCTCGTGGGCTTCGACTTTCTCGGCGCGGCGGCAAACGCGCGCGCACTGAATTTTGCGAGCAACCTCGCCGCCGTCGTGCTCTTCGCCTACTTCGGTCTCGTCGATTTCACCTACGCCATCCCCATGGGCATATCCATGATCGTCGGCGCCTGGTGCGGCGCGCGCCTCGCCATCAAGAAGGGAAGTTCCTATGTACGGCCGCTCTTCATCGCCGTGACGACCGTGCTCATCGGCAAGCAGCTCTTCGACCTTTTCGGCAAGTAACGGAGGATTCCCATGATACACGCAATCATCGACATCGGCTCCAACACCGTGCGCATGGCGGTCTACCAAATCAAGGACAGCGCCGTGGAGCAAATCATGAAGAAAAAGGACACGACGGTCGGACTCGCCTCGTTTATGCACGACAACGTGCTCGAAGAGCGCGGCATCAAACGGCTCGTCTACGCGCTCGAAGATTTCCAAAAGTTCCTTGCGGCGCTGCACATCGAGAACGTCTCAATTTTCACAACGGGCGCTCTGAGGAACGCCGCGAACAGCCGCGAGGCAATCGCGGAAATCAAAGCACGCACAGGACTGGATATTTATGTAATACGCGGCGAAGAAGAAGCGGAGCTTGACTTCATCGGCGCGACGCACGACCTTGCCGCTGAAGAAGGACTGCTCTTCGACATCGGTGGAGCAAGCACGGAGATGGTTCACTACAAGGCGCAAAAAATCGTGCGCAAGACGAGCCTTCCCGTCGGCTCTCTCTACCTGCACACGAAATTCACGAAAGAGCTCCTGCCGTCTCGCGAGGAAGTCGCGAAGATGCGCACGGACGCCGCACGCATCCTCGATTCCGCCGCAGATTTCACAGGACTCCAGGGGCTTCCCGCCTGCGGCATCGGCGGCACTTTCAAGGGCGCAGCGGCGCTCTCTGCCGCTCTCTTTTCTGCCTCGGACGGCCAGACGATCACACTCACGGCAATCGATGCGCTGCTCGCGCACTTCCTGCGCGATCGCCATCTCACAGAAGATGACGCCGTGCATCTCATGCGCACCGTTCCCGACCGCATGCACACGCTCCTGCCCGGCCTCGTCATCGCCGGCCTTCTCACCGAACGCTTCGCACTTTCTTCCATCGCCTACAGCGACTCGGGCGTGCGCGAAGGCTACATCTACGACCGCATTTTGAAGGAATCAAGCAGGAGAACGATATGAATCGAAGGAGAGACATGACCGATGGCAAAAACAGGCAAGGCGGCAGAAGACACGGAAAGCATCCTGGAACGCCTGAGACGCGAGAGCTTTTCGAGTGAAGCGGCGCTCGAAGAAATGCTGCTCCCTTCGAAAAAAGCGAAAGAACCACCGACAGACGACAGCGATGGCTCTGAGGATATAGACGAGCTGGACGAGCTGGACGAGCTGGACAGGCTGGACAGACTAGACGGGCGAACCGACACGAACGGCCTTGACACGACAGAGATATCAGCAGAAAGACAGACACAGGCAGAAAAAGACGGCATCGAGGAAAGAACACCGCCGAGCGGCGAAGCGCGGCCGCGCCAAAGTGCCGCCGAACTCTTGCAGGAATTGCTCGCAGACGAGGAAAAGCGCAGCGAGATGGCAGCCGAATTGGAAGAAGAGGTGAAGCCGCCGCCGCGCGGCGGCTTCCTGCAGGGGCTTTTCGAAAAATGGCTCTCGCCCGAAGGCCGCATGGGGCAGAAGCTCTTCGTCCTGCACCTCGTCGGCAGTCTCGTCGCGGCGGCAGGCCTCGCCGCGCTCGTCACGGGCGTGACGGCTGCCATCCTCTCATGGCTCGGCGCAGGCCGCCCCATGCCGTCGGAAAACATCTCGCTCGCGGCCGCTTTCGCCGCCATCCTCCTCATCAGCGTGCCTCTCGCACTTCTGCTGATCGTATTCTTGCGCGCGGCCATGCGGCGCTGGCATGACCTCGGCTACGGCGATACAGCATGGCTCATCGCCGTCATCTGCCCGCTCATGATCCTCGCGCTCGCCGAAGAGTGTCGTATACTGCTCCTCTTCCTTGGTCTGCCGCCGCTTTTAGGCGTCGCTCCCGATCATCTGCTGCTCAAGAGCGCCCTGCCCTATGGGGGCGCGGCACTCGCCCTGCTCATCCTCCTGCACGTCTATCTGATCTTTGCCGAAGGAGAGTTTTCGAGCAACGCTTCCGGCTCACCCGAAAGCGCAGACGAACTGCGCCCCCATATCGCGGAGCGCCCCAAGGAGGACTATCCGTTCTTCCTGCGCATGATTCAGCTCAAGGGCAGGATGAACCGCAAGCGCTTCTTACTGCGTCTGCTCTTCCTCCTCTTCTTCGTCTCGCTGCTCGTCTTCGTCGTGCTGGAAACGGCGGAGCGCCTGCCGCAGCCCCTCGGCAATCTCGTCGCTCTCTACGGCACATCGGTCTCCTGCGCCCTCGCTGCCATCCTGCCCATCGGCATCGTCACACAGCGTCTGCACGACATCGGCAGAAGCGGCTGGCTCGCGGGCATGCCGCTCGCGCTCACGCTCGCCTTCATCGGCTGCCTCGCGTTCTTCGGCGGCGACCCTCGCCTCCTCGCACGCGAACCGTTCGGTCTCGAAATCATCGTCGCCGCCTTCGCCCTCGAAATCTACGAAGTCTTCCTGCTCGCCGCCCTCGTCTTCGTCAAAGGCTCCGTGACCGTCAACAATTATGGCGAATCGACGCTGGAGCGGCAGTAGGCAAAAAGAGAAGCACAAACCTTCATAAAAAGGCTTGTGCTTCTCTTTTTGCCAACATGTCGCAGATCTCATTGTACTTATGCCCCGCATGACCCTTGACCCAGCGGAAGATGATGCTTCGCCCGGCAATCAGGCCATCGAGTTCCTGCCAAAGCTCCTGGTTGAGGACGGGAGTGCCGTCCGCCTTTTTCCAGCCGCGCCGCTTCCAGCTGAAGATCCACTTCGTGATGCCGTTCTTCAGATACTGGCTGTCCGTCGACAGCACGATCGGCTCTCGCTTGGGCAGATGACGCAGCGCCTCGATCGCCGCCGTCATCTCCATGCGGTTGTTCGTCGTCGAAGGATTGCCGCCCGAAAGCGTCTCCATCTCCTCGCCCGGACGCACGATGCAGACCGCCCAGCCGCCCGGCCCATCGGGATTCCGAAGGCACGAGCCGTCCGTATAGACATGGCAGAGAGATGCGTCATCCGCCGCTTCATTCGCTCTGCCGCCCATTGCGGCGCTTTTTTTGCGCACCGGCGCACGGCGCGTCGGCGCGGCTTCCGCTTCATCGAAGAGCGCCGACAAAGGCTGCGCCGCCGTAAGCCAGGCGCGGGCTTCCTCCTCCGTCGGAAAGCTCTTGTAGCGTGCGCCGCGAAAGCCCTCCACCTGTGCGCGGCATTCCTCCCATGTAAGAAAGATTCCCGTCGCACGTCCCGCACGCACGGCATAAAATTTTTGAGTCATTTTCTTATTCACACCCAAACCTTTTTTACTATGAAAGTCCAAGAAGTCAAGCCCGAAGGGCGCAGACTGATTGGGTAACTTTCATTAAGGGCGGCGCACAATGTCCACAAGGTGGACGTTTGTGCGTGTAGTTTACACTTCTTCCGGAAAGCCGTTCCGTCAAGACCTCGCAGTCTCCTGTTCTCTATAGGACATCGCCAAAGCCGCCAGTTCCGGCTTCCTCCTCTGCAACTCCGGCACATCCATGTGCAGGGAATACATCGTGAAGAACGCCTCCAATTCCCTCTCCATATTCTGCTGCAGCAACTGCAAGAACGACGTAAGACGCCCGCCCACGGAATACTCTTCCAAAGCAGCGAAATACGCGCCTCGGTTCTTCAACTTGATGGAAGTCGGCGGAAAACCCTGCGCCAGCAAATGATAGTTCATAAGAAGACGCGCCGTCCGTCCATTTCCATCTTGAAACGGATGAATCCTGACAAACTCCGCATGAAGCCATGCCGCCTTTTCGAGCGGATCGGCAAAATCGTCATGCTCCATGCGATAGGCGAAATCCTTCATCGCCTCCCACACCTTGCGCGGATTCGGCGGCACATGACGCGCACCGCGGATATACACGGGAATATTGCGATAAATGCCGCCGACGCCCCGCGCGGGAACGACTCTTTCATGAATGTCCTTGATGATGCCTTCCGTCAGAGGAACGTGCCGCTTCACGCAATCCTTGACAAACTGCCACGCTTCTGCGTGACCGCGCACTTCATCCAATTCGCGCAGTGTCGTTTCCGTCGGAACAATCTTGTCGGCAAGAATCATCTTCGTTTCAATCAAGGTCAGGGTGTTTCCCTCGATAGAGGTCGAATCGTGCGTAAATTCCACGAGAAAATTTTCTTCCCAATCCTCCTTCTCAAAGTCGCTGAGTTTGGGAAAGACCTCGCAAAAAAGCTCGATCTTCTTCTCCAAACTTCCCATCACGCCTCACCTCCGTCTCTTGCATCTCACAACTCCAGACATATCTCCCACATTGGTTTTCATTTAGGCGAAAACAACCAATTCATTGCTTCTCCACAAATTTCCCCCAACTCCCTGTGGATAACCAGTGAATGATTGAGCGCATTTCAAGGTTTATCCACAGGGTCACCTTTTTTATCCACAAAAAAATGTGCATAACGGCGATTTTTTTACTTTTCAGGGCTAGTCAAAGGACAAAAAATCGTGTATAATACATTTTATGTTCAACCCAATACTGCTCATGTAACTCAGTTGGTTAGAGTGTCACCCTCACATGGTGGAAGTCGGGGGTTCGAGTCCCTCCATGAGCACCAGAATCTTCGCCGCTGCGCCTCGCGCAGCGGCTTTTCTTTTATATCCGACAGGCTTTGCTATCCTTGCGCCGCCCGATAGAGCAGAAGCGCCTGCCGCACGGTCTGCCTGAGATTGCGGCACGCCGTTTCTTCCTCCATCGCTTCTGCGACCGTCATCGGCAGGTGGAGAATCGGGAAGTAGGCGTCAATGCCTTCTTCGTTCACCGCCTCGGCATCGGGCAGGGCGCAGCCGCACAGCGCAATCGCCTTGAGTTTCGGACTCTTCATCTTGGCGAGCTTGGCGACGCCGACCGGCGCTTTTCCCATCGCGGTCTGCCGATCCATGCGCCCCTCGCCCGTCAGAAGGATGTCGGCACCTGCGAGTGCCTTCTCTATGCCCAGAGCGTCGAGCACGAGCGTGATACCGGGCTTCAACTCCGCCTTGAGAAACGAGTGAAAAGCAAAGCCGAGCCCGCCCGCCGCTCCCGCGCCGGGCACCTGTGCACCCTCGATGCCAAGTTCCCTTTCCGCCAATCCGGCGAAAGCCCGGATCGCCGCATCCATCTCCTCGACGATCTCAGGCGTCGCTCCTTTTTGTGGGCCGTAGACATGCGAGCAGCCCAAGGGGCCATAGAGCGGATTCGTCACGTCGCAGGCGACGTGGATGCGGCACTCCTTGAGCGCAGGATGAAGCCCCGCAAGATCAATGCGCCGCACGGCGGCAACATCGCCGCCCGTCCTTCCCACAGCCTTTCCCGCCGCATCGAAAAAGCGTGCGCCGAGCGCCGTGAGCATGCCGAGTCCGCAGTCGTTCGTCGCACTGCCGCCGATGCCGATGATGAAGTCACGGCAGCCGCGATCGATGGCGGCGAGCATGAGTTCGCCGAGTCCGTACGTCGTCGTGCGGCGCGGATCGCGCTCGTCTTCGGGCACGAGCGGCAATCCTGCCGCATCTGCCATTTCGATGACCGCCGTATGCAACTCGGGCAGGAAGCCGAAGCGGCTCTCGACGGGCTTTTCCAAAGGACCCGTGACAGCGAGGCGCACGACCTCGCCTGAAAGTCCCTCGACAAGCGCATCGACCGTGCCCTCGCCGCCATCCGCCAGCGGAAAGACTTCCACCTCGGCCTCGGGAAACACCTCGCGTGCAGCATCGGCTGCCATCTCTCCCGCCTTCAAGGAAGAAAGGCTTCCCTTGAAGGAATCAATCGCAACGATGATTTTCATAGCTCTTCCCGTCCTTTCAGTTTTACGCCTTGAGTTCCCCTCAAGGACACTACCGCTATATTTTTATCGGATTCCCTTCGACTTGCCCCAGTCGCTGATCTTCTTGTAGAGCGGCACGGGCACATGATAGCGTTCGCCGAGAGCGACGATGCGGTTCACGAGTCCGTCAAACTCGGAAAGTCCTCCCTTTTCCACATCGCGCTGCATACTCGTCTTGAGTCCTGGCTCGAACGCATCGATGAAGGCAATGCCCGTTGCCACGAGATCCTTCTCGAAGACAATCCCCATCGCCTTGCCGAGCGCCTCGACCTCACGGATCAGGCCGAGATACGTGTCGCGCACCGCGCCTTCCTTCTGAAACGCCTCGCTCGTCGCATCGTGATAAAGCCCTGCCGCGCCCATCGGCGAGACAAAGCCGAACTTCGTCAGCGCATCGCGGCGGATGTCGAGGCTGTAGTGTCCGCGAATGTCAGCATCCTGCAGGAGCTTTTCGAGCGCCTTTGCCTTCGCCTCCAAGCGCTTCGCCTGATCGGGACGGAAGCCGAAGATCACGCGCAGGATCTTCTGCGGCTGCTCCAATACGCCCGGCGCCTTGAGACTGCCGAAGATGTAGATGCAGCCGTCGAGCACCGTCAGCCCCGGCAAATCCTTCTGCATGACCTCGCCCGTGCCGAAGACGTTCAAGATCGGGATGATGAGCGTATCGGGGCCTGCCGCACGCTTCGCGAACGCGATGGCGTCGGGAAGCCCGTAGTACTTGCAGCAGACGAAGAGCACATCGGGCGTTTCATCGTAAGCCTCCGCCGTCTGCGCCTTCACGTTCTTGATATGGAGCGTGCCTCGGTGCGCCGACTCGATCGTCAGACCGTCCTTCTGCAGAGCCTCCAAGTGCCTGCCGCGTGCAATCAACGTCACATCGTGCCCCGCGAGCGCGAGATAGCCGCCGAGCACCCCGCCCGTGCCGCCCGCGCCGAACATCGCAAATTTCATTGTAAATGCCTCCCTCCGTATAGTAGGAACCTGCCTGCAAACTCCTTTGATTATATCATAAATCATCCAAGAGAAAATCAAGAATATTCACATTGCGGATTCCGTTGAAATCCTTGATGTACGACTTGTCCATCGTCAGAAGCGTCTTCTCGTACTGATCGGGAATCGCGGCAAGGGCACGCAGTTCGCGCTCTCGCGTCGCTTCTTCCAACGCCGTGGCAGCCACTTGGAAATATTGCTTGCGATCGGTGCGCTGCGCCACGAAATCCACCTCCATCCGCCCGATCCTGCCGACGCCGACCGTATAACCGCGCCGCAGAAGTTCCAAATAGACGATGTTCTCCAAAATATGCCCGTAATCGCCGTCGCGAAAGCCCAGCAAAGCGTTGCGGATGCCGTTGTCGACGATATAATATTTCTCCTGCGTCTTCAAATACAGCTTTCCCTTGATGTCATAACGCGGCGCACGATAAAAGATGAACGCACTCTCCAATGTGTGCAGATAATTGTCGATGGTATATGTGCTGGCCTTCCTTCCATGGCTCGTCAGATAACCGCTGATGCGACTGCTCGAAACGGGACTGCCGATATTGTCCGCGAGAAAACGAAGCATGTGCGAAAGGAGCGCCGGATCGCGCACAGCACTCCTTTCCACGACGTCTTTCAGCAAGACCGTATGATAAATCCCCGACAAAAAGAGTTCGATCGTCTCATCCTGCTGCGGCAGCCCGGGAATCGCGGGCAAGCCGCCGTAGCGCAGGTACTGCGCGAAAGCAGCGTCCCGATCCTTTTCACCCTCGGGCAGGAAATCCATATACTCGCGAAAGGACAGCGGCAGCATCTGAATCTCCACATAGCGTCCCGCGAGAAGCGTAGATATTTCCGAAGAGAGCAGCTTCGCGTTCGACCCCGTGATGTAAATGTCGGCGACGCCCTCGACAAAAAGCGAATTGATCGCCTTTTCCCAGTGCTCTACCTGCTGCACTTCATCGAGCAGCAAATACACCTGCTTCTGTGTACCGATTTCTTCCTGCACCCGCCGATAAAGCTGCCGATAATCGTGAACGTCATCAAACATCATGGACTCGAAATTCATGCGGATCACTTGCTCTTGACGCACGCCATCCTGCAGCAACTGCTCCGCCAGCATGGTGAGCAACGTGGATTTTCCCGTGCGCCTCATGCCTGTGATCACCTTGATGATGGGTTGGCGCACAAACGCGAGCAGTCGATCTAAGTATAGTTTACGAACAATCATACTTTATCACCTTTTTTCATTATACTGATAAAACTTTTATTGTTCAATAGTTTTTTCAATATACTTTAGAAATATATAATGCCTTTTCTCCTTGCTCATATTTTCCCTCTTCCTGCTCTTGGGAAAATCCAATTTTTATGGTATAATGAAAAACAATTAGATAATGCAGGGAGGCTTTTGTCATGGGAGAGATACCACAGGCCGCTTGGGTCGTCATATCGATCATCGGTTTCTTCGTCGGTCAGTACGTCGTCATGGCGGTGCTGCACCATTTCGGCTATTCCATCCGCGTGCTTTCCTCGGGGAAGATGAAGAACACGTTCGTGCTGGGCTTCGCTTTCACGATGCTCGCCGCGTGGCTGCCCGTCGCCGTTCTCTGGATCTTGGGGCCGCGCTTCGTCGAAGCGACGGGATATCCGCATTCCTTCATCGCGATCACGGCGACGGCGCTGACGATCACGCTCCTCTACATCGCGTGCCGCCGCACGGAAGGCGCTGTAGAGATGGTGGATGAAGAGGAGCTTGCCGCCTTCAAGGCGCGGGCGGTCGCGCGCGCGCGCGAAGAGAAAATGAAGCGCGACGCCATGATCGCCAAGGTCAGAGCGCTGCAGCGCTGACAGAAAAACTGCAAAAAATAGGCTCTATAATAAATGTTGTGGTTCTCCCCCTAGCCGTGTGGGGAAAATTGCAAC
>ERZ773197.1332-NODE-1332-length-17276-cov-10.942570_pt1 | contig 17276 bp, 13 predicted proteins | sample MGYA00580999_ERZ773197 | MGnify/ENA primary metagenome ERZ773197 (study PRJEB29015, sample SAMEA2738166) | human oral metagenome | biome: human oral; feature: human-associated habitat; material: saliva | place: China | collected 2185 ...
TCCTGAATTGCTTTTGTAACTTCGATACTCGAAATTCCATATTCAGAAACGACAATAAACTGCGGATACTCTCCGGCATTTTGATACCGGGACAGGAGTCTTGATTGAACAAGTTGTTTTATAAGACACTTATTTTCTCCACCAGTTTTAACTCCCCTCCACTCGCTCGCCACCAAACCAACAGATGCATCCTCCAACGATCCACTGCACAGTGATATAACCCCGAGTGATACGCCCAAGCTGCTCGTCGGATATCCGGAACGTACAGTTCCATCGACAAATACGAATTCAACATTCTTTAGGAGGAGGTCCTGTAATCGAAACAAGGAGACCTCTTGACTGCATTCTCGTTTTAGGAGCTTCTTGCGTCGTGCAGAGTTAATCGAACCGGGGATAGAACCACTATCGCTTACCGATAGAACTAGAAACAGGAGGAAGAAGAAAATCCCCAAGGCCATCATTAGAAGCACCACAAAAAACGCGATGATTTGCATTAACAGATGCGGATCCGACGAGCGAAATTCGACGAGTACAACCGGGCAGAGAATCAGCCAAAGAACACAGAGCAGAAAAGCTTGAAAGGCCCCCGTATAGTTATATCCATATTTAACATCGACGTATCTTGCAGTTAGACGTTCAACCGAGTCTTTGTATATCTGCTGTTCAAGCGGATGAGCCAGGTCATGTTTCATTTTGCAAGAGCGAAGCTCTTTTATCGCTCGTAGATAGCCAAGTTCTCTGAACTCACCTTTCGCTGTAACTATCTTGCGCCATCGTATTTGAAAAGGGAGCAGATTAGGCAATCCTCCGCGAGCAGTTTTTACCACTTCGATAACTCCCGCTATTACACCGAAAATAGCGGAGAAATATTTGATGAGGTCACCTATCAAGTTCACTTTTTATCCTTACTATGAATAATTTGAAGCATCCATAACTTGCACTCCGCAGCTTCACTCTTCCCAATAACAAGAAAAGCTACAATCCACTGCTCACGTTCACAGGCCCCCCAGTCCAGAGAAACGTTCTACCCATTCCTGGAGCAATTCACGTACGTGGGCACGCAGTTTTTCGCGGTCACCTCCCCCACCAAAACGGCGTACGGGAGGAAGAATGGCTGCAAGTCCGGTTCCTTCATCGGGCACGTAACCCTCATTCAGGCATGCATACGCAAAATCGCGTGCACCTTGGCCCAATCGCTGAGCCGCAATAAGGTCTGAAAGCTCCTTTTCTCGACACTCGATAACGAAATTCCCGAATGCGTTCGGAATATTACCTTTTAAGCTGGCTCGGCGGTAGAACTCTTCGATGAGATCTCGTTTTCCACGCATCATCGGTGATGAAGCAAGCGCGCGACTGATTTCAACGGGGATTTCACGGTCTCCCCCATCTGCCGAATCATTCCTATGCTGTTCAATCAGCATGAGGATGTAATCGACATTGATATCTACCTGCTTAACAAGCTCCATTTCGAATACCAAGTCATCGGCAATGGGTTCTTTTTCCACTTCAGCGCGTTGACGAACCTCGTGATACAGGTCAAGGTAAATGCTGCGATAGTCTTCAAGGTCGCGCGAGCTGACTCGATCGTCTTCTTCGAAGTCATCGAAGGCAGTCAGAATATTTCGTAACCTCAGAATCTGCCCCATGAGTTGGATGAAACGCTTCTGCTCCCCCTCGGATGCGATGGACCCCAGCGGCAACGGGAATTCCCCAGCTAACACGTCCAACGCCTCGTTGTACTTATCAAGATATTCCCTATAGGGACGCAATAAGACCTGACTGCGGGCTTCTTTGTTTCCAAAGAGAGCAATAGCCTCGTTTGTTTCCTCCTCGAGGTTTCGGAAACAAACAATATTCCCGTAGGTTTTCACCGAATTCAGAATCCGGTTGGTGCGTGAGAACGCCTGAATCAAACCGTGAGCATGCAGGTTTTTATCAACCCACAGAGTATTGAGGGTCTTTGAGTCGAAGCCTGTGAGGAACATATCCACGACAATGACCAGATCAATTCTCTTCTCTGTTAGGGCTTTTGAAAGGTGCTCGTAGTAGTTTTCAAAACCCGATGCGTCGGTGCCGAAGTTAGTCCCGAATCGGTCGTTGTATGCCGCAATCGCATCATCCAAGAAGGCACGATCATCAAGAGATAGAGCCGAGGGATCCATCGATTCTTCAGCTAGTAGACCAGTTCCTGGAGCTTCGTCATTTGGGGCGTACGAGAAAATTATGCCAACGCTCCGTCGTTTATCCGAGGGCAGGTCTTCTTGCTGACGTTCAAATTCACGATAGTAGGCGCGGGCCGCCTTGATGGATGAAGTGGCCAATAGCGAATTGAAACCGCTGACGCGTTGGTCTTTCAGCTCGTATGAGGAACTACGTTTCGTCTTTTGATCGAAATGCTCCAAAATGTACGAAACTATCGCACCGATACGACGCCTGTCCATGAACGCGCTCTCTGTGTCAATCCCCTCAACGTCGTAGTTCTCGATTCCTTCGCGCACACTAAAGGTGTTGATGTAATCAATCCGGAAAGGAAGAACATTGCCATCACGAATCGCATCAACGATTGTGTAGCAGTGGAGCTGGTCGCCAAAGGCTTGAGCAGTAGTCCGCAGATTTGTCTTCCCAGAGGACGGAGCATTTTCTGCAAAAATCGGTGTTCCAGTAAAACCGAAAAGGTGATAGTTCCTGAATGCGCGCGTAATGTACCGGTGCATATCCCCAAATTGACTTCGGTGGCACTCATCGAAGATTAGAACAACATGCCCGTCGTAGATGGAATGCCCGCGGTTGCCTTTCACGAACGTTGCCAGCTTTTGGATGGTCGTGACGATGATCGGCACTGAAGGGTCGTTGATTTGAACAGCGAGCTGTCGAGTTGATTGATTTGCCGAAACTGTCCCTGCAGCAAAGCTGTTGTATTCACGAATGGTTTGATGATCGAGATCTTTACGGTCAACAACAAAAAGGACTTTATCAATGCCTTCCATTCCAGCGGCGAGCTTTGCAGTCTTGAAGGATGTGAGAGTTTTCCCTGATCCCGTTGTGTGCCAGATATACCCACCCGCAGCTACGGTGCCAGTCTTCTTATTCATCGAGGCTGTCTTGATGCGTTGAAGAATCGCCTCTGTTGCTGCGATCTGATAAGGACGCATAACAAGCAATTCGTTCTGAACATTAAGAACGCAATACCGCGTGAGGATTGACAGAATTGTCCGTTGCGCGAGGAATGTTGCGGTGAAATCTGTCAGTTCGGGAATTTGGTTATTCGCCGCATCGGTCCACCATGAGGTGAACTCAAATGAACGAGCATTTGCGGCCTTCACCTCGCGTCGTTGCCCATGATTTTCGGTTAAATGCTGAAGCCGAACCGTGTTGGAGTAGTACTTGGTGTGCGCGCCGTTCGAAATAATGAAGATCTGCACGTATCCGAAGAGCCCATCTCCGGCTGCTGCATGAAATGAATCCCGTTGATAGCGGTCGATCTGATTGAAGGCCTCTCTGAGAGCTTTGCCTCGGCGCTTAAGCTCAATATGAATCAGGGGCAAGCCATTCACAAGAATCGTGACGTCGTACCGGTTCTTTCGTTCTCCAGTATCGATAGCAAATTGCCTGATAACTTGTAGTTTATTGCGGTGAATATTGGTCTTATCGATGAGACGAATATTTTTGATTGTTCCATCGTCACGCGTAAGAACCTGAACGTAGTCTTCGTGAATACGCCGAGCTTTCGCGATCACTGAATTAGGCTCATCCGATGGAACATTGACAATTGACTGCTCATAAAAGCGTGCCCATTCATCATCAGTGAAGCGATAATCGTTAAGGACTTCGAGCTGCTTTCGCAAATTCCCTGTCAGCCCATCCAAGTCATGGATATCGAGATATTCGTAAGCTTGAGCACGTAGCTGGGCAATCAGGGCGTCTTCAAGCGTGGCTTCACTTTGGTATTCGCTTTGCGTCGAACGCGCGGATTCGTAGAGGCCAACAACCGTTGATTCGTCACTGACGACGATAGGCTCGATTCGCGGACGGGCGGTAGTGACCATCGCGTTTTCCTTTCGTAACTGCGCTTTCTTGTTGACGAGGCCGAAGCAGTTGGGGAGCACTTCTTCCACTTGCAACTGTTAGTTCGATGCTAACGCTGAGCATCGTCATTTGTAGTCAGTTTTTGAACCTGATCGAAAATCAACGATCGATTGTCTGTCTACCTACTAAAACTGCACGCAAGTGCAGGTGCGTCATTTTATTGTTCCGTCGTTGCTCTGAAGGAGGTGAGAATAGTGAATAAAAGAGAAGTCAGAAGGCACGGTGATGGTTGGGGTGTTTTTGCTCCTAACGCAAGGCGCGCCTCCGTTGTTAAACCGACGCAGGCAGAAGCACAGGCAAGCGGACGTACAATCCTGATTAATCAGGGAGGCGGCGAGCTGCTCACTCGTGGCCAGAACGGTCAGATCCGTCAGCAAGACACGATCAAGTCTGGAAACGACCCTCGTAGCAGAAAGGGCTAGGTTCCACTGAGGGGCGGGTAACAGACCCGCCCCTCGCTTCGTTAGTCCGCCGGCTTCTCAGGAAAGAACAGTAAGCGATCCCGGTAATACTCGTACTGAGTACGGCGTGCTTCGATTTCGGCGGGCAGGCCCGACGAGATGTCGTTTACAAGGGAGTCAAAGCGATCCAGCAAATCGGCGATACGCCGCTGTTCTTCGCACGAAGGCACAGGGATTAATATACGCTTGAGCCCTTTCTCTGAAATCCGCCTCACTTTTGCCCCAGTTAGAAATGGGCGTTTTTGTTCTTGAAAATGTTGCGAAGCAAAAAAATGCGACACATAACGAGGATCGAGGCTGTGACGGAAGAGGAACATATCGCCACTGATCGCAACGGGCTCATCACCAAGCCAAGCTGTTGCTTTTGCTACAGCCTCGTCATCTTCACTTGTTGTTGCAATCAAAAGGTCGCCTGAAAATGCATGCTTTAGACGAAGAAACTGCTCTTCAGAAACCGACGAAACCACACTATCCGTACTTACGCCAAAGATCGTATGGATTTGTCCATAATGGATACAAGGCTTACCTTGCTCAACAAAATCTGCCTTTTGCAAGCCTCCACCTCTAACAAAAGTCCCCAGATCACCAAGCGCACACCACTCCATTCGGCCGCGGGCAGCCAAGGATTCATAGGAAAGCAAATCGTTACGGTAGTGCTCGTACTGAGTCCGCCTCGCTTCCAGCTCTGCTTCCAGCTCTGCTTCCAGCTCTGCTTCCAGCGTCGTGAACTGATCCAAGATTCTCACAATTTCCCGCTGCACTTCTATCGGAGGAACCGGAATTCGAACGTCTTGAAGATGTTTCCTTGAAAGATTAAACCGTGTGACCCCGTTTGCACAACGACGAATCTGACGACGCACTGCGGGCGAATTAAACAAGTACTTCACATACCCTGGTTCAAATGCAGCGTCGTGCCATCGTAAGCAAATTGAGAAAGAATTGAGATAGACAGGTTCAGAAAATGCTGCGGTAACAACGGCTGTCAATCCAACTTCATCAATATTTTCAGAAGAACCGGTAAATAGAACATCGCCTCTTTGCAGAATGAGATGCTTCTCATGGGAACGAACCAGAACTCGTCCTTGTGGGCGCTGTTCAATCTCTAGCAAGGAATACACTTCGTTATAGGTAACGAAGGGGCGAGCACCATGAGTTTCAACAAAGTCGCTCTTGGACTTTCCAGTTAGCCCACCAAAAAAGGACCCCAATTCCCCCAGAGTACGATACTCCACCCCATCCGGACACAGCTCCTCGATCAGCTCAGCGAGTTGGCTCATCAGTCGGCCTCCAGTTCCGCGACGATTGTGTCGATGGAGGCGCGCAGCTCCTGTTGGTGTTTCACGATGCCGGCGATGCGAGTGTTCAGCTCGACAATGTCCACCTGCTCGCGCGTGTCCTCGGGCTCGACGTAGGAGGACACCGACAGGTTCCAGTCGTTGTCCTTGATATCATCGATCGAGACCAACGCGGCCACATGATCCACATCCTGACGCTCGGACACCAGGGAGAGAATCCGCTCCTGATTCTCCGACGCCAGTCGATTCTTGTTTCCTTCACGCACATACTCAGCGGACGCATCCACGAAGAGTACGCTATGGTCGAGGCGAGCCTTCTTCAAGACGATGATGCAGGTCGTGATCGTCGTCCCGAAAAACAGATCCCGCGGCAGCTGGATGACCGCGTGCACGAAGTTGTTTTCTACCAGGTATCGGCGAATCCTCCCCTCGGCGTTACCACGGTACAGGACGCCGGGGAACTCGACGATCGCGGCCGTCCCGTCCTCGGCCAGCCAGTGCAGCATGTGCATGGTGAAGGCCAAGTCTGCTCTCGAGCGAGGTGCAAGTTTCCCAGCGGGAGCAAAACGCGGATCAGATACGAGCGCCGGATTGTCCTCGCCTTCCCAATTCGTGGAATACGGCGGATTCGAGACAATAGCGTCGAAAGGTTGCGCATGCCAATGAGCTGGTGCAGTGAGGGTATCTCCCAGTGCGATATCAAAGTTGGAGAAATTCACATCGTGTAGGAACATATTGATCCGACACAAGTTGTATGTCGTGAGATTAATTTCCTGGCCGTAAAATGATCCGACATTCTCTGCACCAAGAATCTTCGCAAATTTGAGAAGCAAGGAACCCGATCCCGCACAAGGATCATATACTCGGCCAACTTTCTTACGGCCATCCGCCGCGATCATTGCTAAAACCTGGGCGACCTCTTGCGGAGTATAAAATTCACCCCCAGACTTTCCAGCACGGGAGGCGTACATTTTCATCAAAAACTCATAGGCATCACCGAAAGCATCGATTTTCGCGCTCCCATGATCAAGCGGTAAGTCACCAATTGATTCCATGATCTTGACAAGCTTTGCATTCCGTTCTGCAACCGTATTACCTAGCTTTGTCGCATTGACGTCCACATCGTCAAATAACCCGCGCAAATCAGACTCGGAGCCGCTACCTTTAGCGGAATCTTCGATAGAACGGAATGCCTGAGCTAAAGTTTCATTCAGGTTCTCATCGGATGCAGCTCGCGCGCGAACGTTCGCAAACAGATCCGATGGGCGGATAAAAAAGCCCTTGTCCTTGATGATTCCGGCGCGATCACTTTCAGCGACTTCATCGCTCAGAGCTGCGTAATCAAATGCATTCGCTTCATCAACGCTTCCGCCATCCGCCAGTATCGCTTTACGCTCCTCGGCATTGACGTAGTCCGCCAGATTCTCTGAAATATACCGATAGAAGAGGAAACCAAGTACATAACTCTTAAAGTCCCAGCCATCGACACTTCCACGCAAATCATTGGCAATACGCCAGATTGTTTTATGAAGTTCCGCTCGTTCTTCTACCGCAACCATATTCGCCTCATTTTCCAACTTAAAAAGCCAACAACACAGCGCCCACTACTGAAGCGACGATGCTTCAATACATTCAACGCCGGTCGGTCAAGTACAAAGCGATTCTACTCTTAAGCTGCAAAAATTCTGAACGCCACGCTTTTACGTCGACTCTCTGAGGCGGAGTATTAGCTAATGCACATCGGTTAGACATTGAGCGTCTAACATTGGGACCACGCATACCGCTGCAATGCTGCAGCTCCGCGCGAGCCCTCCGCCAGTTCTCATATGGAAGAAGATGAAATTTTATGAGCTCCTCAGAGGATAAAGAGACAAAACATGCAAGCACCAACAGTGCCACGAATTCTTCGTGGCACCAGCTGCTCATCCTCGGAAATGGTTTCGATTTGGAGTGTGGACTGAATTCGTCATTTAGAGATTTTTTCTCTACAGAGCGAGAACCACTAATCCCCCCAAGATTTCTGCATGAGGATGCCTATTACGATACATGGAAAGAGTATGCATCTAACTCAAATTTAACCCTTTGGGATTTTATTCTGAAAGGGCAGAAAAAAGGGAACTGGTGCGATATTGAGGCTGCAATTTTAAAACAAGTCTTAAATATCAACGAGACTTTATTAGCTCTTACTTCTATAGATAAATTTCGTTCTACGAAAGACAACCAATTGAATCATTATGACATTGACTACCTTTCTAGGTTCGGACTCCTATATGACATTCATGCATACATTCGTCTTCGCCACGATAGAACTATCTTTTCCTCTAAAAAGACCCTAAGTATCTTTATGTTGAATCAACTTAATAAACTCGAAAGCGCGTTCGCCGAATACCTTCGCGAGCAAGCATCGAGAAAACCGCTGCCAGAAAGTGGAACAAATGAGCATCAAGTAGCGAGTTCATACGAAGACGCCGTAAAAAATAAGTTGCACACTTTACTTTCTTTTAGAATACAGGAAGATAAATACCGCTCACAAACATACTCGATATTGAGTTTTAACTACACCGGCCCCTTCGACATCTCTTCTATTGAAATCGGCCAGCCTGTTGCCTATACAAATATTCACGGTCTGTGCCGCGAAGGGGAAGAGATTATTTTTGGAATCGACGGGAAAGATAATTTGGTCGATGAAATCGCACGCCCTTTTACAAAGACGTATCGCCTACTTAGTTTGGGCGGGCCAAACGCCCGGGATGTAGTCCGATCAGATACACGCTGCATCAAATTCTACGGCCATTCTTTGAGCGACGCGGACTACTCATACTTCCAGGCGATTTTCGATGCAGTTCATCTCTACAGTAGCGATGTTTCACTAGTCTTCTTCTATCGTTGTTTCGATGAGAAAGATCCTTTATTCCATCGCAATGAAATGATGAACAAGGTAATAAACCTGCTTACAGCGTATGGCGCAACGCTTGAGAATAGAGACCACGGAAAAAACCTCATTCATAAACTTCTTCTTGAAGGACGACTAAGCGTCGAAGAGATTAAATTCGATAGCCAAAGTGATAATTAGGGGAATCAAACACTTGGGGTAACTCGTAGCATTCCGACCTGACCCTTCCCCAGCCTAAAACAAGAAGGATGATCTCCTGTCCTCCTAGCCTTCCAGCATCGCCAAGAAAGTATCTTCGGAAATGATCCGAATCGGCAGGCCTTTGAGTTGGTTTGCTTGCGCTTTCTTGATCTTTCCTGGCGCGCTCTGAATCGCGCTGCTGTATCCATCGTTGCCTACCACCAAATAATCCGTGTCTTTGCGGAAAGTATCTTGGGGTTCGCCGCCCACATTTTTGAGTGCAAGCATCGCGTCAGCGCGAACCATTGAGGTCATCGCACCGGTGAATACACATCGCATTCCATAAAGCGGATGTCCCTCATCAATACAATCTGCGGTTGCAACGATATCTTTCGCCTTTATATGAGATCCAGAGCCTGTCCTCCGCACGAAAGAATTCGCATAAGCCGCTTCATCCCCAAAGCTCTCAATCACGATGTCACGCATACGCAAATAGCACTGCATGGTTGCTAGTGCATCACCGTAGGCTCGGTGTTCGCCTTCGTTGATTACCTCAAAGACCTCGCAAAGGTCAGGAAGTGTTCGATGCTGGAGTTGTGGGAGCGCTCGGCGAGCTACACGCAACGTATCAACGTAGTCGTTCCTGAGGGGCTTACCCAAAGCACGCTCGTAGGCCGTGTAGAGAAAATTCATATCAAAAGACGCATTGTGTGCCAACAAAATTGAATCACCCACGAAGGCATCAAAGTCAGCGATCACTTCATTAAGTGGCGGAGCATCGACCAGCATTTCATCGGTGATACCCGTTAAATGCACGATAAATGGAGGCAGCTTCTCATCGACCTTGATAAGAGATTTAAAACTGCCGACAACTTGGCCGTCGTTGACTTTGACAGCACCGATTTCGATGATGTTGCACAGATCAAAATCAAGGCCTGTCGTTTCCGTGTCAACCGCGACAAACGAGGTTGGTAGGGAATAAAGATTCGCTCCACCTTCGGGCCTACGTGTGCGCCCATAACTCATATGCGTTCACCTTCGATGCATAAGATTTTCTCGATATTTTCAGGATAACGTCAGTTTACTCTTTTCCCGACCAACAAAAATCCAGCCTCGCCCTACAACTCGCAGGAGGAGGCCGGGCAGCTTAAACACTACTCAGCACGTGAAGACGCGATATCTACTCCCCCACCCTCCGAGCATGAAAAGTCCAGCCCTCACCAAACGCTCGGTGCAGTAGGAAGCTGGCCCCCGCGAGCGTGAGAGCGCATCCCAGTCCCGTGTAGAAGAATGCAAAGAACCAGGTGGGGATGAGCCCAGTTAGACGCAGCCCGAAGCCGAAAGACATCATGAACGCCATAATTAGATAGCCCTTGAGATCTAAGAAGCGCAGGAAGCTCAGGCGCTCACCGCCCAGCCCTCGGATCCTCTGAGCGTTCTTCAGGACGATTGTGCCGAACATTGCGTGGAAGGCGAAGAAAGCCGCAACAGCACCAACAACAAGTGCAACGACAACGCCAACAGCCGCACCGCTCATTTCAACGGCCGCACCCGCACCGATCAGAGCGACGTTCATACCCGCTAACAGCCAAACCACTCCGGCTACGGTAATCAGGTTTTCTTTCTTCATTTTGAGCAGTGCCATCAGCAATCTTTCTTTTCAATCGGGGTCTCAGCGGCGCTTCCAGAAGCAGAACTCTCAGCCACGTCCTCGTACAAGCTGGTATCAAGAAGGGCAAAGAGCGTCTCGCAATCAGAGCCCTCCATAAGCGAAGTAAAAATAGTTCCCAGAACGAAAGGACAGAGTTTCTCGGGGCTCAGCGCGCCAACCAAGCGTGAGCGCACGACCGCGGGATCCGCCTCCAACACGTGCTGGAGTCCCTGTTCCATGTGGGCCAGCATTGGTCCGCGCGCAGCCTCCAGGGCCTCGTGCTCACTGCGAGGAAGGCGGTGCATCTCAGCGAACCAATCAACGTCCATTTCCGCCAAAGCCACACCCAAAGCACCACGCAATTTCCGCACGTAGTCGACAAAACTCTCGTTCCCATCGACCCGACAGCATTCCTCGAAGAGCGCATGGCCAAAGAATCGCGTGAATACTGCGGCGGTTAGGTCCGCTTTTGTTGGGAAGTACATGTAGACCGAGCCGACGGCGATTCCACAGGCCGCGGCCAGTTTTCGCACGGAGAGTGCGGAGATTCCTTCACGCGCCGCAATTGAATACGCCTGGTCGATGAGTTTGTCTTTGTCGATGACCTGCTTGGGCACAAAAATCCCCTCTCGCCGGCTTCGCTCTATAATGAACAGTGTTCAGTATAGACGCGCCCCATCCCCAAAACGTCAGGTACAGAGCCCAAAAGTGAGTACTCTCGACCACAACGAGCCCATCAACCAAGCCGACAAGCTTTTGCAAGCGCGATCGCCACTTCTGTTATCGCAGGCCTGCTGATTATTAGCACTGAGATTAAGCGCCTGCGCCAATAACGCCCCAACGCAAACTAGCATTAGACCCAGGTTTACAAGCGCGTTCAAGGAAGGCCGCTATGGACATGGGTCAATTCGCTTGGGTTGAGTTCTATGAGGAACTCGCCGACACCCTGCTCGGATACGCGAACAATCGACAGGCACTACTCAGGCACCTGTCGCATGCATATGCCCGAGCAGAGATTCCCTTGCCGACGATTGACCGCACAAGTACTCCCGAGGACGTCGACCCATTCACCGTGTTTGGCCTCTTTACACGAGGAATTACCGACGAAAAACGCGTCGTAGTTCTTGACGCATTGGCACAGGAATTTGAAATCGCTGCGACGCGACCAGTCACTTTCAACGGAGTCCCCGGAATCAACAACCTCGCGGCAGCATTTAACGCCTTCGATAGCGAAACTCGCACGCAGGATATCGAATACCTCTGGCGCGTCTTTAAAGCCGGGATCGCGCTCGCCGACAACGATTCTCCGGATAATCGCGCTGATTTTACGGTCGCTTTTGACGCGACACTGGGCCAGCGTGGTTTAGGACAGAAACTCACGACAGGACTGTATTGGATCCGCCCAAGGTTCTTCATCAATCTGGACAGCCGTAACCGTTGGTTTCTGCACTCCCAAGGAGCCTGCGGGACAGAGGTTGCAAACCTCGTTCCTCCCGAGAAAGAAAAAGAACTCATCACAGGCGCTACATACTTAAAGATCCGCGATCTAGTTGCCTCCACATGTGAAAGCACAAAACACCCATTCACTTCATTCCCTGAGATCGCCCATGCAGCATTTACTGAAGCTAAAAGAGTGAATGCAGAGCGCAAAGAACAAAAGACACTTCAGGAGGCCGAGCCCTCCGACAATTCCCTCGGTGACGCTGATGTTGAAACGACTCACTACTGGGTCTATGCACCGGGGAAGGGCGCGAGTATGTGGGAGGATTTCTACAGCCAGGGAGTGATGGGACTTGCCTGGCACGAACTTGGCGACCTCACCGCGTACGCAAGCAAAGAAGAGATCCGCCTTACCCTGGTGAACTCAAGAGGAGGAACAACTAACCCTAGCAACGACGCCTACGGGCTCTGGCAGTTCGTCAACGTTCTCAAGCCCGGCGACGTCGTTTTTGCGAAGGGAGGCCGAGGGAAGATCCTCGGGCGCGGCCTCGTCACCGGAGACTACGAGTACGACGAAGCCCAGGGGCACTTCCCCAACCTCCGCAGCGTTGAGTGGACGCACAAGGGAGAGTGGGCAGTTGGTCGCATTCTCCCGCTGAAAACACTGACTGACATCACGGATGACACCACCCTTGTCGCAGCTATCGAGACTCTTTTCGAGGTCGAAACTGATGAGCTCATCGACGACCAGCCTGCGATCGATTACCCCGCATATGACAGGGAAGATTTCCTCTCGGAAGTCTTTATGTCCGATCAGCAATACGACACCCTCACCGGGCTACTTCGCGCGAAGAAGAACGTCATTTTGCAAGGTGCACCCGGTGTCGGCAAGACCTTCGCAGCGAAGCGACTCGCGTATTCAATGATGGGCACGAAAGACGCCAAACGCGTCATGATGGTGCAATTCCACCAAAGCTACTCCTACGAAGACTTCATCGAGGGATACCGCCCCAGCGCGGACGGTTTCGAGCTTTCCAAAGGCGCGTTCTACAGCTTCTGCAAGGAAGCAGCCGACGACGATGAGCGCGATTATTTCTTCATCATCGACGAGATCAACCGCGGAAATCTTTCAAAGATTTTCGGCGAGCTCTTCATGCTTATCGAAAACGATAAACGCGGTGAGAAGAACAAACTCCAGTTGTTGTATTCGCGCGAGCGTTTCTACGTACCTAGCAACGTGTACCTGATCGGCTTGATGAACACAGCGGACCGCTCACTTGCTTTGCTCGACTACGCACTACGTCGCCGCTTTGCATTCTTCACCCTCAACCCGGGCTTTTCTTCCGCCGGTTTCACGCGCTATCGCGAGGCCGTGGGCAGTGCCGCTTTCGACAATTTGGTTTCGTGCGTGGCCAGGTTGAACACCGAGATCGCGAGCGATGAGTCTCTTGGCGAAGGCTTCATGATCGGACACAGCTACTTCTGCGGATTCATCGGAGGAACAGCCGATCACGCCAGTCTTTCAGCGATCATTGAATACGAGCTCGTCCCCATGCTTGGAGAGTACTGGTTCGATGACCCGGAGAAGGTCCGTGTCTGGTCCGAGGCACTTCGCCGCTCGATCCAATGATTCCGATTCGTAACACCTACTACATGCTTGCGTACGCCTTCCAGGTACTACGCCAGCAGGGGTACCGCGACATTGCGACCGAGGAATTTGCCTCCACTGCGGAGCTCCTGGCTGAGATCCTTATCCGCGGCGTGCGCTCCCAACTCAAGCGAGGCCTCGGACGCTCCTATGTCGACGTTACAGAACCGCTGTCTTCTCTGCGCGGAAAAATCGAGGTTACGGAGTCCCTCAAGACGCGCTCAATTCTGCGCCGGCAGTTGGTGTGCAGCTACGACGAGTTTTCGCTCGACACGCAGATGAACCAGATCATCAAGGCGACGTGCACGGCCTTGATGCGCTCACGGATATCGAGGCCTCGGAAGAAAGAATTGCGCAGGTTCCTTCCCTTCTTCGCGGAGGTTTCGGATATCGAGCTCGGAGCAGCCAACTGGCGGATGCGTTTTGACCGCAATAATCAGACCTATCGCATGCTGATCAATATCTGTTGGCTGATTTACTCGGGGCTTCTGCACACCAATGAAGGCGGGGATACTCGGCTTGCTGAGTTTTTGGACGAGCAGAACATGTGTCGCTTGTACGAGAAATTTATTTTGGAGTACTACCGCCAGGAGCATCCAGAAATTCAGGCGAGTGCGCCGCATATTGCGTGGGCGCTTGATGATGGTTTCGATGACATGCTGCCGACGATGCGTTCCGATGTGACTCTGCGGCGCGGGGAGACGGTGCTCATTATTGACGCGAAATACTATGCGCACGCCACGCAGGATCGTTTTGGGACGCGGAGTCTGCATTCGGGGAACCTCTATCAGATCTTCACGTATGTGAAGAATATGGAGGCCGCGCATAGCAGCGAGGCGCACAGGGTGTCAGGCATGCTCTTGTATGCGAAGACCGATGAAGAGGTATACCCCGATGGGGTTTATCAGATGAGCGGGAATGCGATCAGTGTGCGTACGCTCGACCTCAACAGGCCTTTTGAAGAGATCCGCGCCCAACTCGACGGGATTGTAGAGGCTCACCTTTCACGGTGATATCCTCGCCAGTAGTGCAAGTTTTCACCAGGAAGAAGGCTCGCCGTGTACAAAGTCGTGCGCATCGCCTTACCGCTCATTTTCATCGCGGCGGTCTACAGCGGCGGACCCTTTTATGACCTTTTTGGCTGGGGCACCAACTGGCCCACGTGGGGCGCTCTCCTACTAATCATTGGGATCTCGAATATCCTCTGCGCGTGCATCGACCGCGGCTACAGAAGCCCCTGCAGACTTGCCTTTTGGGATCTGGTCCTCAAACTCTGTATGACCCCCTTCTACACACTAATATTCCTCTACGCCACGGGCATCGCGACGATCATGTTTGTCATCCCTGGGCTTTTTCTCGCAGCGCCTTTCGTCGTTGTCCCCCTACTTGCAATGTCGTACGTTCTTATGCTTGCGACATCCTCCTACGGTTTCATAGCCTCGATTCGCGCGGCAAAACACAGGCTACTCCCCGGCTCCTTCGCAGCACTCCACATAGCGCTACATTTCTTCGCCGTCGCGGACTTCTTTTCCGCTGCCATCCTCTACCTGCAGCTGCGCAGAGCGGACAAGGCACGCAATGCCAGCGCCGAGGCCTCGGAAGGCGCAACTTCCCGACACCCCACCGACGTACAATGCCCACATGACTGACACAAGCGGGCGAGCGCACTGGTTTTCCGATAACGAACGTAACTGGGACGACCGCGCCGAGCTGCACATGGCTGGCAACTACTGCGACTACCAGCGTCTTCTCGAGGACTCGACCGCCATAAGCGCCGAACTCGCCCAAGATATCGAACGATTCGGCGATCTCACCGGCAAAGAGGTCATCCACCTGCAGTGCCATGTCGGAACCGACACGATCGGGTTTGCGCGCCGCGGGGCCTCGCGAGTCATTGGCCTCGATCTGTCCGAGGCCTCGCTTGCCCACGCGCGCAACATCGCCGAACGCGCGGGCGCTCACGTCGAGTTCGTTCACGCGAACGTGTACGACGCGCGCCAAGCAGTATCGGGCGACTTCGATCTGGTGTACACCTCGATCGGCGTCCTGTGCTGGCTGCCCGATATCGCCCAGTGGGCACGAGTCGTCGCTTCCCTGCTCAAACCAGGCGGCACTTTCTTCATCCGCGATGACCACCCGATGTTCATGACAATCGGTGAGGACATTTCCGACGGATTCAAGATCGAGCAGCCATACTTTGAGCAGGACGATCCGATGACGTGGGATGACGATTCAAGCTACGTGGACTCCCCCGGCGCGCCGCGGATTACTCACACAACAAACCACCAGTGGAATCACTCCCTTGGCCAGATCGTCACCGCTCTTATCAACGCGGGGCTAGTGATCGATGAACTCGAGGAGACCCCGCGCGCTGCCTGGTGTCCGTGGCCCGAACTCATGGAACAAGACTCCACCGGAGGCTGGCACCTTCGCGAGCACCCCGAGCGTCTGCCCCTTCAGTTTGCGATCACCGCACACAAGAACTGAGGGCGCGCAGCTCGTAGCGCCACACTGCTGAGCCATCGCACGCCGCTCACGACAACAAAGGAGTTCACATGGACCACATCACCCTGAATAACGGCATCACCATCCCACAGGTCGGCCTCGGGACATACCTGCTTGAACCTGATGATGCACAAGCCTCGGTCACCTACGCCCTCAACAATGGTTACACCCTGATCGACACGGCAAATGTCTACGTGAATGAGCGCGCGGTTGGGCGCGGAATGCGCGCATCTTCCAAGGCCCGCGAAGACGTTTTCCTTGAGACCAAGCTATGGCCTTCCTTCTTCGAACGGGAGACAGAAGTTGATGAAACGCTAGAACGCCTGGGCGTCGACTACATCGACCTCATGATCTTGCACCAGCCCGCAGGGAACATCATCGCCGGTTACCGCCAGCTCGAGGCCGCATACAAGGCTGGCAAGCTCCGCGCCATTGGCCTATCCAACTTCGACGTGGCCCAGACGCAGCGCATCCTCGATGAGTGCGAAGTTGTCCCCACGATCAACCAGGTCGAGTGCCACCCCTACTTCCCACAGACGGAGCTCAAAGCACTCCTCAAGGAGCACGACATCGCCCTGCAAGCGTGGTTCCCCCTGGGCGGGCGCGGAAACGATTCCATCATGGGTGAATCTTTGATCCAAGATCTGGCACAGAAGCACGGCAAGTCCCCTGCCCAGGTGCTGCTGCGTTGGCACATCCAGCAGGGACACATCGTGATCCCGGGCTCGAAGACGCCGTCGCACATCGCTCAAAACATCGACCTATTCGACTTTGCGCTGACCGATCAAGAGATGGCACAGATCACCACCCTTGACCGCGGCAAGCCCATGTTTGAGCACACCGAGGAGCGGCTGGCACAGTTCGCAGCATTCGTACCCGACGTCGACGGCCAGAAGTAAAGACGCCCTCTAGCTACGAACTGCCGCTAGTTACATAAGCGCCTCCTTTGGCACATGAACGACGTCGCCCTGTACGCAAGTGCCGGGCGGCGTCGTTTTTCCTACTAAACACAGCGAGAACTGGCCGTATAGTGCCCTAGAAGCTGTGGTCTGTGTCGGATAAAATTTCTCTCGCAGGCCGCAGCTGGTTACAACCCTGGTGGCGTCGCGCCTGCTTG
>ERZ773197.1334-NODE-1334-length-17265-cov-4.365543_pt1 | contig 17265 bp, 20 predicted proteins | sample MGYA00580999_ERZ773197 | MGnify/ENA primary metagenome ERZ773197 (study PRJEB29015, sample SAMEA2738166) | human oral metagenome | biome: human oral; feature: human-associated habitat; material: saliva | place: China | collected 2185 ...
TTTAAAAATCATAGAAGGCTATATAAGCTATTTACAGAGATTTCCTCACAGGCTCAGTGTAGCATTAAAAATCAGTATTTCCAGGATCCATTTTCAGAGCTCTCTCCACTTCAGAAAGCTGCCTTTGAACAGTCCTTGTTTCTTTATTTACTTCACGGAGAGCCTTATCCAGCTTGGTAGTATCTCCATTCAGTTCTATGGTAATTCCCTTTATATTACCTACCATGCTTTAGCTCTCCTTTCCGCAAGAAAAAACACCCCTTTCGAGGGGTTTTCTCTTGTTAGCTTATTAGTTTACATAAAGATTAGATGTTATTTTTATTTAGCAAAAGGTCTGTATACTTTCCCAGTAGTAGGAGATTTATATTTGTAATCTTTGATATTTGCTTCTCCATTGCCGGAAGTCCATCCACTTTCCTGCTTATTTATTAATTTATCAAGACCCTTCTCGTCGCTTATCGTTTTCTTATACATTTCATTTACTTTTGTTACTTTTTTGTCTGCTACATTATAGATATAGTAAAATTTTCTGTCTTGAGGGAATATATAGATTTCCTTATTGTCTTTACCTGTATCTGCAGTAAATGTAACATCTCCTTGGAAGTTCAATGGAATTTTGCCAGCAGATTCTCCCTCCTTAGCGTACTCGCTATCCATAATGGCAAAGCCTTCTGAGATTTTCTTCTTCGTTATATCGTAAGTAAACACTCCTTGTGTTGTATAAAACACTAGTTTATCCTTTGTCTCATAAAGCGTTCTCGGTAAAGTTGACTCTACTTTTTCTCCATCATTATCAAAATTGGATATTTCTTTCACTTGTACAGTCTCTTTTTTAGTTGGTTCACTTTCATTAGATTCCGTGTTTTTGGTTCCGCAAGAAGCAAGCATCACAGAGACTACCATCAGACACAAGAAAGTAGTAATTAATTTTATTTTTTTATTTTTCATAGTTACACACCCCTTTTTGACAAATCAGTCATAATATCCTTTAACTAAAATATTCGTTGTCCCTGACGTTCCATATCTCTTTATGAACTTCCCTTTATAATTTGATGTATGTGCGGTCACGTACGGATCATTCATACCACCTTTATAAATAACTACGGTATGATAATTTCCAAGTTGAATCAAATCTCCACAAGTTAAGCTTGAACGCTTAGAAACTTTTTTACCAAAAGGTCCGGTGTATGTGTTTTTCAGCAGATAATTTCTTAATTCAACGACTCTAATCCATGTAGTATTACCAGCATACCATCTCAATTTACCGGTTTTGTCATAAGGTGCTCCGCCGGCATGTAGAACTTGTGATGCATAATTTGTGCAATCACCTCCTATAGAATCGCAGTTTTGATACTTAGGGTTACGCTTATTCCACCATTTATTTTGATAGTTTCTAAGTGGTTTTGCATACATTTTATGAAATTTACCATGCCTTTTAACCGCTACTACTTTGGATTCAATACTGCCTTTTTCATTGATTTTATCCTGGTCTTTTTTGGAAATTTCACCTTCTTGCTTTCTGCGTTCTAGAATTTCTTTCAGATTATATTCTTCTTTTTTCTGCTGAGACTTATATAATGACTTTACGCTATTCTTTTTAACATTTGCTGAATTTCCCCACTCATTTGCATCGTAAATACATCCAGGAAACATAACTCCTGCAGTTAAATCGTTCGACTGCACATCCTTAATCTTCCATATTCTATTTTCTTTTAGCATGTTTACTTTATAGAACACCTGAATACCAGAAGTCAAATCCTCATTATCTTCCGCTTTTACATTTGAACCTTTTGCATACTCTTCCTTATACTGGTATTCTGCTTCTATAAACAGGCTTGCAGAATTTTCGTCTTCGAAAACTACTTTTGGCTTTTTATATTCTTCACTAATCAAATGTTCCTCAGTATTAAAGGAAACATCATCTTGTTCATGAATATATTTTCTGTCTTTCAGTAGTTGCTTAAAACTTCCTGCCTTCTCTGAAACTTGCTCTTGTATTGCCTTATCAAAAGCATCGTTATCTTTAATAGTTCTGAAATCCGAATACACAGACTTGATAAAATCAATAGCAGCTTTTTCTTTTGATACATTTTTTGCAGTTTGTGCATTAACCACAATTGCATTCTGTGTAGAAAACATGATTGACATTACAACAAAAACTATTAAACTAATCCAAGTAACAACTTTTCGATTTCTAGTACTCATTTTGCGTCTCCTTTCCAACACTACAGTTAATTATACTTAACTAACTATATATCATATTCTTACGCATAGTTCAACAATTTTGTTGAAATTCAAACAATTGATTTGTTCCAAACTGCATTTTATATACAAACATCCATGATAGCGACGTATCAAATTTCACATTCTTACCATCAATTTCTATTGTTTTTATCATACTTTCCTTCCTCCTATACTCCCGGTTTTGTTACTAATGTTGGTTCATATGGCGTAGTCCCATACCAAGAGGAATATGCTGTAGACTTGGCATCCGAAATGCTTGCCTTTACAAAATGATTATCCAGCCTTGGTACTGCTTTAATGGAAATCTCTTGTGTGTAAGGTGCGACAATTAAACTTACAATCCAAACACACGGTTATTCTATCTTTCTTTTCTTGAAAATATGTAGGATTTAAAGTATAATTAACGGCGCTTCCTCTATTACAAGTTAGGCTAATTATATATTTTATATATTTACAGACAACACTTATTTATTGCATGCCTTGCAGGGCAGGCGAGGAATTATTGAGCAGTCATTATTTAATATACAGGAGGTTTGACAATGCGAATTAGAAGAGACAAAAGTGTTAATCAGGAGCTGCAGGGAATAGAAACAGAACTAATTGCCGCCGTTTCCGATGCCCTCGCCCATCCGGTTCGCCTGGCACTCTTTAGATATATAATGCACTGCAATAAGGAGATGAAACCGGTTTGCACTAAAGATTTAGTTCAAGTATTTGACTATGCCCAGGCCACCATATCTCAACACATGAAAAAACTCGTACAATCCGGTCTTGTTGAAATAAATAAAGTTGAGAAATTCAGTTATTTTTATGCAAACTTAGGGATTTTAGGGCGATATATAAACGCAACAAAAAAGTTCAGCATACTTTAGTACTGAACTTTTTTAAAAAGTTATTCTAACTAAAAAATAGAAAAAGGCTAAATTTAAATATTTAATAAAAAAGGTGATGAGCAGAATAGATTTCCTATTATGCAACATCATTTTTTATATTATAACTTTATTCAACCCATTCTGCATCCTCCACAAATAGAGTAAAGTTCTCTCTGATTTCTACAAACCCGCCCTTCACTTCGGCAATCTTAGCTTTTTCTTTACCTTTTTCTCTAATCTTAATCTTACTATTTGCCTTGAGAAGTTTCCGACACCATGTATGTCCATAAAGATAACCTTCGCTTCCACTCATAGTTTCCACCGTCAGGGAGTCCACTTCCCCGGAAAAAAACATACTATGGGGAGTCAATACTTCCAGCTTTACACTATTCATAAATTCCCCCTTCTATAATTATCTCAGTTTCTTATGATATATCAAAAGTCTTACTTACCAGCATATTGCTAATATTGCTATAGTTATTTCTCACCTTTACTCTTATTATATTTTTCCACAACCTCATCTATGCTGCCGGCAAACAAAAACATCTCCTCAGGGATATTATCATGAATACCTTCCAGAATTTCCTTAAAACCCTTTACCGTTTCTTTCACAGGGACATATTTCCCCTTAATACCGGTAAACTGTTCTCCCACAGTAAATGGCTGGGACAGGAATCTCTGTATCTTCCTCGCTCTTGACACCGTCATCTTATCTTCTTCCGAAAGCTCATCCATGCCGAGAATTGCAATTATATCCTGAAGTTCTTTATACTTTTGCAAAACCTGTTGAACTCCACGAGCTGTTTCGTAATGCTCATCACCTATGATAAGGGGATCGAGGATTCTGGAAGTCGAAGTCAAAGGATCCACCGCAGGATAAATTCCAAGCTCTGTAATGGAGCGATCAAGTACTGTTGTTGCATCAAGATGAGCAAATGTGGTGGCAGGAGCAGGGTCTGTTAAGTCATCTGCCGGAACATATACAGCCTGAACCGATGTAATTGAACCGTCTTTGGTTGAAGTAATTCTCTCCTGAAGTGCCCCCATTTCATTTGCCAGAGTAGGTTGATATCCTACCGCTGACGGAACCCTGCCCAAAAGTGCCGAAACTTCCGAACCTGCCTGGGTAAATCTGAATATATTATCTATGAACAACAGTACATCCTGTTTTTCCTTATCCCTGAAATGCTCAGCCATAGTTAGTCCCGTAAGTGCCACTCGCATGCGTGCCCCGGGAGGCTCGTTCATCTGACCAAACACCATTGCTGTCTTTTTTATTACTCCGGACTCAGTCATTTCGCCGTAAAGATCGTTTCCCTCACGGGTTCTTTCTCCCACACCTGCAAACACCGAAATTCCTCCGTGCTCCGTCGCAATATTGTTAATAAGCTCCTGAATTAAAACAGTCTTTCCTACTCCTGCACCTCCGAACAAACCAACTTTTCCTCCCTTTGTATAAGGTGCAATTAAATCTATTACCTTTATTCCCGTTTCAAACATTTGGGAAGATGTATCCTGATCCTCAAAATCCGGTGCAGCCCTATGGATAGGTGCTAAATGCTTTGTAGCAACAGATCCTTTCTCATCAATAGGTTCTCCCAATACATTGAAAAGTCTGCCGAGAACTTCTTCTCCCACAGGAATGCTGATAGGTCTTCCCGTATCCACAGCCTCCATTCCACGGGCGAGGCCATCCGTAGACGAAAGGGCAATGGTTCTAACCTCATCATCACCCTTGTGCTGAGCTACCTCTGCAACTATGGTTCTTCCATCCTCCATATCTATCTTTATCTCATTGAGAAGTTCAGGAAGTTCATCCGGATCAAATTTTATGTCTATGACCGGTCCAATTATCTCATGAATAATTCCTTTATTCAAAATCAGCCTCTCTTTCCCTATCCATTCTGTGCTTCCGCACCTGAAACAATCTCTATAATTTCATCCGTAATCTGTGTCTGTCTTGCGTGATTATACTTAACCTTGAGTACATTCAACATATTTTCAGCACTTTCGTTGGCACTTTCCATGGCTTGTCTTCTTGCTGCATGTTCACAGGTGGCAGATTCTATAACTGCACTATAAATATTCATTTCTAAATATTTATACATCAAATATTCAAACACCTCGTCTACCGAAGGCTCAAATTCTGCATCGCTTACATTTCTTGATACCTTGTAGTTCCTAGATTCTATATCAATAGGCAAAATCCGTTTTTCTATAACTTCCTGTTTTAGTGAATTGATATAGGATGTATATACAAGTATAATTTCATCTATCTCACCTTTGAGATACTTGTTCATCAACGGCTCCGCCATTTCTATAACTGCATCGTAATCCATCGTATCGGCAGGAGGATCATGTTTATCTATAATCTCATAACGACGATTTTCAAAATGCTCTCTTCCTTTGCTGCCTATTGTAACAACCTTAGTTCCATTGCAGGCATCGGATACTGTTTCATCCACCTTTCTGATAACATTTCCGTTGAAACTTCCGCAAAGACCGCTGCTGCCGGTTATTACGATATAACAGCTGTTACTGATACTGCGTGTGCCTACCAGATATTCTTTGGGGATTTTATCCTGTGCATCAAAAACTTCTTCAATAGATTCCAAGATTCTTCCCAAATAGCTCCGGCTGTGTTCATATACAGACTTTGCTTTTCTAAGTTTAGAAGCAGAGACAAGCTTCATAGCATTGGTAATTCTCTCAGTGCTTCCGATACTTCTCATTCTCCGTTTGATACCCTGAATCTGTTCAGCCACTGATAAAACCTTCCTTTTTAAAAACATCAATTGCTTTATTTATAAGTTCTCTGCAGTTATCAGAAAAATCCCCTGTTGTACTAATTTCTCTTCTGACCTCAGGATAATGGTCGTCAACATAATGACAAAATTCATCTTCAAATCTGCTCAGGTCAGATATTTTGATATCGTCCAAAAATCCTGCTGCTGCCACATAGATTATTATAATCTGATGTTCAACATCAAGAGGTCTATACTGCCCCTGCTTCAAAATTTCCATTAACACAGCTCCGTGATCAAGCTTTTTCCTAGTTTCAATATCTATATCCGAACCGAATTGAGAAAAATTCTGAAGCTCTCGATACTGTGCAAGCATGAGTTTAACTTTGCCTGAAACCTTTTTCATTGCCCTTGTCTGAGCGTTACCTCCCACTCGAGATACAGAAATTCCTGCATTGATTGCAGGTCTTTGTCCCGAGAAAAATAGTTCGCTCTCCAGAAAAATTTGTCCATCGGTTATGGATATGACATTTGTAGGAATATATGCGGAAATATCATTTGACTGGGTTTCTATTATGGGAAGAGCTGTAATTGAGCCTCCCCCAAGCTCCTTGGACAATTTGGCAGCTCTCTCAAGAAGTCTGCTGTGCAAATAGAAAACATCCCCCGGAAAAGCCTCTCTCCCCGGTGGTCTGCGCAAAAGCAAAGACATAGTCCTATAAGCAACTGCATGTTTTGATAAATCATCATACACTATCAGAACATCCTTGCCCTTATACATAAAATATTCTGCAATGGCACTTCCGGAATAAGGTGCAATATACTGCATAGGAGCCACTGCACTTGCCGTTGCCGAAACGACTATGGTGTACTTCATTGCTCCTTTTTCTTCCAATGTATGAACCAGCTGAGCCACCGTTGACTGTTTCTGCCCGATGGCAACATAAATGCAAATTACATCTTTTCCCTTTTGATTCAAAATCGTATCTATGGCAATAGCCGTCTTTCCAGTCTGTCTATCTCCGATTATCAGTTCTCTCTGACCCTTTCCAATCGGAATCATGGAATCTATCGCTTTGATTCCTGTCTGCAAAGGTTCTTTTACCGGCTGCCTTGATAATACCCCGGGTGCAGGATATTCCACAGGTCTGAAATCTCCGGTATCTATAGCACCTTTTCCATCAATTGCATGACCTAATGCGTCTACAACCCTTCCTATCATCTTCTCTCCAACGGGAACTTCTACTATCTTTCCGGTAGGCTTGACAATATCACCTTCTTTAATCTTTCTATCGGAACCGAGTATAACAACACCTACATTATCTTCTTCAAGATTCATTGCCATTCCGTAAACTTCATTTGGAAATTCCAGAAGTTCCCCCGACATACAGTGACTTAAACCATATACTCTTGCTATTCCATCGCCTATTTGCATTACAGTACCGTAATCGGATATCCTCATATCTCCGGTGTAATTTTTTATCTGCTCCTTTATTAAACCACTTATCTCATCCGGTTTTAAATTCATAGAAACCTCTCCTTATTTATCTTACTTTGATTATACTCCGGGTAATCCGATTCAATTTTTTCTGAATGGTAGCATCAATAATCTTCCCTTCGACTAAGAGTTTGACACCTCCTATTATCTTCTTATCAATCTTATTATTCAGATGTATTTTCTTTTTAAAAAGTTTACCTGTTTCATCTTCAAGTTTTTCCATCTGCCCGGTATTTAGAGGATACACTGAATACACAACACCATAGCCCTCACCCCTTGCTTCATCATCAAGGTCATAATAAAACTTTGCCATTTTATGAAGTCCGTATAATCTTCCTTTATCTACAAGAATATACAGGAAGTTCAACAGCTCTTTCCGTATCTTCCCCTTAAATACCGATTCTACCATCTCTCTTTTCTTTGCGGAAGAAATTGCCGGATTAACCAAAACTCTTTGAAAATCCTTTTCTCCTCTAAAGATATGGTCTACTTCAAGGAGTTCATCTCGAATTTCTTGAACACATTTATTTTCAACTGCTGCTGTATATAGAGCTCTGGCATAAATCATTGCAACTTCTAATTCCATTGATTCTCCTCTGCTTCCCTAATTACTTTATCCACAAGTTCTCTATGCTCTTCCTCGCTGATTTCCTTTTGTAAAATCTGTTTCGCTGCCATAACCGCAAGATTTCCTATTTCCTCCTGCAGTTCCTTTCTTGCATTAAACTTCTCTCTTTCGATTTCATCTTGTGAATGCTTGATAGCTTTGTGTGCCTGCTCATTTGCATCTGAAATTATAGCTTCGGCTTGAACCTTAGCTTCATCCCTTGCCCTCTTTATAATTCTTCTGCTTTCTATCGACAAATCAGATATTTTTTCCTCGTAACTGGCAAGTTTTTCATCTGCAAGTTTGCCGGTTTTTTCTGCATTTTTCAGGCTTTCCTCAACTTCTTCGGTTCTTTTTTCCATAAAGCTATGAACCTTTTCAAACAAAAAATGTTTCAAAACCAGAAAAAGTACCAGAAATGTTACCATCGAGAATATGAAATCCCAACTGTTAAATTCTATCAATCCTTCAAATTTCATTTTACTTCTCGTTTCTCAATAAATTATTAGATTTTGCCAAACAATAAAATCGCAATTACAAAGGCAAGCACAAGTGCCGTTTCCATAATAGCCATACCTACAATCATTGTAGTCGTAATCTTTCCTGCAAGCTCAGGCTGCCTTGCAATACTCTGAAGTGCATTACTTGCAACTATACCCTGTCCGATACCGACACCAAGTGCTGCAAGTCCCATAACGATTGCCGATCCTATTGCAATAATTCCCATCTTTCTACCTCCGTAAAGTTTTCTCTTAATTTTAATAAGTTAATTACTGTAATTTACTGTGATTTATCTAATATTTTATAGCTTTCTTTTCTATGTTTCTTAGCCTCTCGCTTCAGTCTTCGTTTTTCTGCCGTTTCGTAGCTCATTCCGGACAACCCCTCCTCCAGATTGATTGCGGTCAATGTAATAAATATATAGGCTTGGACAAGTGGCTCAAATATATCAAAAAAAAGATTTAACGGGATGACAGTAACCGCTCTAAGTATTGGGATTGAAAAGAACTGATAACTCAGATACTCCATAAGCTTCATCCATAAATCAATCACAATCATACCTCCGAAAATATTTCCAAAAAGTCTAAGTGCAAGCGTAAACGGAAAAACAAACTCACTTATAATGTTAATAGGCAAAATCCCATAAAATGGATCTCCTAATTCTTCAACTCTTCCCCTAATTCCCAAATTCTTTATTGCCATCACCTGAATAACTGTAAAACACATCACTGCAAGCCCTGCCGTAACATTGATGTCTGCGGTAATAGGTCTTTGTCCCAAAAGACCGAAGCTATTTGCAAATATCAGCCAAATAAAGAGTGAACCGAGAAAAGGTGCAAAATTTTTTCCATATCTTCGCTCAAGATTTTCATCTGCAAACTTGTAAACCCAACTTACCAGAGCCTCTGCAAAAACCTGTTTTCCTCTTGGCACCTTTTGTAAATTGCTGCCCAGCCAAATTCCCACCACCGCCAAAACAGCAGCCAGAATAAATCCGAAAAGAGTGCCTTCTGAAAGATGAAAATTAAGATTCTTTCCAAAGTAAAGCACTATCCTTGGTCCAAGCTCATTCACATCAATCATCCAAAATCACCCCCTTTTCTCCTACAAAAGATAAAACAGCGCCATAACATATAGCGCTGAAATAGTACACATGTTATTTAATTTTTTATAAAATACAATTAAATAAATTATACTGAATAGTGTTATATATATTGTTGTTATTGTATGTGTTAATATTAATCCTATTGCTGATATTGTTATTAAATATGATTTCTTTTTATAATTTCCATATGTTAATTCATATAATCCATTTAATAATAATGGTAAAAATATACTTGCTGAATATTCTCCTAATGCATTTCTTGAATATATATTTGTCAGTTTATATGGTAGTAATATATATATAATTGCTGATATTGTTGCTGATACTTTATTTTCTGATATTTTTAGTACATAAAAGTACATTGTATATGCTGATGTTATTATTGATATTAATGTAAATGTCTGAATTCCTGTTGTTGCTATCATTTTATGTGATAGTAATATTGGAATATATGTTGTTATTGGTCCATAAAATACATTTAAAGCATACCCAAAACCATCCATATTATTATTTGATATTAATGTTGGAAATAATCCTAATTTTATTAATCTTATTACAGCAGATATTCTTCCTAAATGAATTCTAAATTCATTTGTTGAGCTTAAATTCATTTTAAATATTGGAAATGCTATTATTATTGATACTAAAATTATTATAAAATGCGGAATTAGTTTCTTTAAATTTTTATTCATTACTCTTTTTTCCCTTTAAATTTTTATGAATAATTATAAAAAAGCCCGCAACAATATTGCTGGCTTTATAATAATTAATTATTTCTTATTTTTCAAATTACCACGAATTTCATTAAATTTATTACTAGCATCAGACTTTATATCTTGAAAATATTGAGCAGATGATTGCATCTCATTATTAAAAGATGGTCTATTAACTATTTTAATTGAAACATCAATTATACATGCTATTATCGTAATTATTAATATAATCTTTTTCCACCATTTTCCTAACATAACTTACCTCACTATATGCATTTATTATATTAACTTTTATATTTTTTGTCAATTATAAATTGTATGTGATTTTATTGATTTTTTATGTTTTTTATTTTCTTTTTTACTGATATATCTCCAAATAATTCTGATTGTTCTGTTATTACTTTATTCCTTCTGGACATTTCTAATAATCCTGAAAATGCTGTTATAACTTCTTTTGAATTGTGATCTTTATTATTAAATACTTTATTGAATATAAATTTTGAATGTTTAATTAATTCTTTAAACATTGTTTTTACTGTATCTCCTACAGAATATGTTTCTATAATTGCTATTTTATCAATGTTTTTTGCATTTTTATTTAATCTTTCTTGATTTTTGTTTATTAAATTTTTATATGTTTTATATATTATATCTGAACTTATTACTTCATTTTTTAATTTTAATTTTGGTAATTTTATTTGTTGTGGATTTCCAAAAAATCTCTTATATTGATTATACATTTCTCTAAATTTTATTGCACTTTCTTTGAATTGCTTATATTGTATAATTTGATGAATTAATTCTTCTTCAGTTAATTCTTCTTCTATTTCTTCTTGTTTTGGTAATAATTTTTTTGATTTTAAATATAATAAGTTTGATGCCATTACTAAAAATTCACTTGTTACTTCAAGATTTAATTCTTGCATTTTTTTTATATAACTAATATATTGATCTGTTAATTTGTTTAAATTTATATCATATATATTCATTTTGTTTATTATTACTAAATGTAACAATAAGTCTAATGGTCCTTCAAAATTTTCTAATTTTATATTATATTTTTTTGTTTCTAGTGATAATATATCAATCATTATTTTCCTCTATAAAATCTTCTTCTACTAATTTTACTATTTCTGTTTTATATCCTTTTCTAAACAAATAGTTTTTAATTGATTGTAAATCTTTTTGTGATTTTTTTTTAAATATTTTTTTGACTGAATTTAATTCATATGAATATAATTTTTCATAATTTTCTTCAAAATAGTTTTCTATTAATTTTTTTGAAATTTCTTTTGATTGAAGTTTGAATTTTAATTCTACAATTGAAAGTGTTTTTGTATTTAATGCTTCATTAACATATCTTTCAATGTAATTTTCATCATTTATATAATTTAATGTTTTTAATTCTTCAATTACTTCATTTAAAATTATTTGATCATAATCATTTTGAAATTTCTTTCTTACTTCATTTTCGGTTCTTTTTTTGAATATTATAAATCTCAATATTTTTGATTTTATTTGATCCTTTAATTTTATTTTTTCTGTAATATTAAAACCTGACTTACATACTGTTGGTTTATTTTGTTCAATCATTTTTTATTCTGCATCCTCTGGTTCAATTTCTTGTTCTTCGTCTATTTCTTCTTCACATAAACTTTGTTCAAAAGCTTCATCAAAATTTTTTCTAACTTTTTCTTCAAGTTCTGCCATTAGTTCTGGATTATTTTCTAAATATTTTTTAGCATTTTCTCTTCCTTGACCAATTCTTTCGCCTTTATAACTAAACCATGCTCCTGCTTTTTCTACTATATTTAGATTAACTGCTAAATCTAAGATATTGCCTGATTTTGATATTCCTTTTCCATATATAATATCAAATTCTGTTTCTCTGAATGGTGGAGCTACTTTATTTTTAACAACTTTTACTTTTACTTTATTTCCAATTATTTCAGAATCTTGTTTAATTGCTTCAATTTTTCTAATATCTAATCTTACTGATGCATAGAATTTTAAAGCTCTACCTCCTGGTGTTGTTTCAGGACTTCCAAATAGTACTCCTACTTTTTCTCTTAATTGATTTATAAATACTAAGCTGGCATTTGATCTATTTAATACACCTGCTAATTTTCTTAACGCTTGGGACATTAATCTAGCTTGTAATCCAACATGTGTATCTCCCATATCTCCATCTATTTCTGCTTTTGGAACTAATGCTGCAACTGAATCTACAACCACTAAATCAATTGCTGAGCTTCTTATTAAAGCTTCTGCTATTTCTAATGCTTGTTCTCCTGTATCTGGTTGTGAAACAATTAAATTATCAATATCTACGCCTAAATGTTTTGCATATACTGGATCTAAAGCATGTTCTGCATCTATAAATGCTGCTTCTCCACCTCTTTTTTGACATTCTGCAATCATATGTAATGCTAATGTTGTTTTACCAGATGATTCAGGTCCATATATTTCAATTATCCTTCCTTTTGGAATTCCACCTATTCCTAATGCTACATCTAGACTTAATGCTCCTGTTGGAATTGCTTCAACATCCATTGTTTTAAATTCGCCTAATTTCATTACAGCACCTTTTCCAAATTGTTTTTCTATTTGACTTAATGCTAATTCTAAGGCCTTTTCTTTTCCTATTGATGAATCTATTATTTCTTTTTCTTTTTTTGCCATACTTACCTCCATTTTAAAACGTTTGTTTTGTTTTACTATTATATTATATAGTTATTTTTTTATTTGTCAATACATTTGTTCTGTTTTGATTATCTTTGTCTATACCATTTATCAAAATTATTATAAATATTAAAACTTGTAGGTGTAAAACTTCCTCCAACATTTGCGTTTAATAATAGAACACCTTTATTTCTATACAATGGAATATATACTACTTGTTGATTTGCTATTCTTTGTATTTCTTGATATGAATTTAAATCATTGATTTTTTGCTGTATATCATTATTTTTGAAATTTGCAATATTATTTTCTCCAAAGAAGTATTCTAATGATGGATTAACTGAATTTGCTATTCCTGTTATTATTAGTTGATATGATTTTTCTGATAATATTTTTTGATATGTTCCATAATCTACTTTATTTATTAATAGTGTTATTCCAATTTGTGCTAATTGTGATTTTATTGTTTCTGCTACAGTTATTCTAATAGGAAAATCTTGGCATACTACGATTGATAATATTAATGGTTTACCGTTTTTTGTCATTTTTCCACCTGATATTATATATCCATCATCTTGTAATACTTGTTTTGCTTTTTCTGTATCATATCCTAATAATTCTTTATCAGTATGTAAATATGAACCATAATCTAATGGTCCTGTTGTTATTACTTTATTGCTTGCTGAAGTTGATATTAATGATTCTTTATTTATTCCATATGCAATTGCTTTACGTACATTTAGATTTGAAATTATTGGATCATTTTGATTTAATGCAATAAAATCATATTCTCTATCTGAATATATTTTTTTATTATATCCCATTGTTCCAATATAATCTGTATAATTATCTAAATGTGTATTTGCTATATCTATATTGCTCATTTTAAAATCATTAAATATTTCACCTACTGAATTATATTTATGTATTGTAATTGATTTTGTTGTTATTTGTTTATCTTTATTATGCCATCTCTCATTTTTTATTAATAATATATTATTATCATCAATACTTGCTATTCTAAACATTCCACTTCCTATTGGGATTTTTGTTGATGAATTAAAATCTTCTTTTTCATAAAATTTTGAAGATAATATTGGGAATGTTAAATTGTATTCAAAAAAATTTATTGATTTATTTAAGTTTAAAATTATTGTTGAATCATCTATTATATTTGTTGATTCAATATTTTCAACATTTCTATAATAGCTTGATGATGAGTTTTCTTTGATTTTTTTTATTGTAAATTCTATATCTGCTGTTGTTAATGTTGTACTATCTTGCCATTTTATTCCTTGATTTAGTGTTATTTTATATTGCTGATCATTGATCTTTTCAACACTGTTTGCTAAATTATATTCTAATTGATAATCTGGTGTTATATTAATTAATGGTTCAAAAATTAGTTTTGTTAGATTAATTATTTCTTTATTTTTAGTTAAAATTGGATTCATTGTATCATATTCTGAAATTCCCATTTTTAAATTATCAACTATAGCGACATTTTCTTGTATTGTCTTATTTCCTTGATTTTCATTTGCCTTTTTTGAATTACTTCGATAAATAAAAAATGTTGCAATTGATATAATTGTTACTACAAAAATTACAAATATAATTAAAGATATATTATTGTTATTTTTCATTATTTTCTCCATTTACAATATATATTGATTTTTTTTCTTTGTCTATATTTTTTTAAATTTATCATATACAAAAAAGTGTCATTTTTATAAATGAATTCTATAGACTTTTATTACTTTATTTGTTTCATCATTTATTTCAAATATTGCTCCATTTAATTCACATGGGCCTTCTGCTACTTTATATTTTTCTGGCAATGATGTTACAAATCTTTTTAATGATGCTGTTATGTCCATTCCTAATATTGAGTTTTTTGGTCCTGTCATTCCTAGATCTGTTATATATCCTGTTCCTTTTGGTAATACTTTGTTATCTGCTGTTTGAATATGTGTATGTGTTCCAAATATACCTGTTGCACGACCATCAACATAATAGCCCATTGCTAATTTTTCTGCTGTTGCTTCTGCATGAAAGTCTATTATATAAATATCTGCTTTTACATTTTTTAATATTTCATCAACTTTTTCGAATGGATTATTTGATAATACATCATTTATATTTGTTCTTCCTATTAAATTTATTGTGCATATTTTTTTATTATTTTTTTCAAAAACTATGTATCCATGTCCTGGACATCCTTTTGAATAATTTGCTGGTACTAATAATTTGGGGTTATCTACTAATTCAAATATTTCTTTTTTTCCCCATGTATGATTTCCCATAGTAAATACATCTATATTTAATTTATTTAATTCATTAAAAATCTTTTTGGTTAAGCCTTTTCCATCTGCGACATTTTCTGAGTTTACAATTGTAAAATCTATGTTCTCTGATTCTTGTAATAATGGTAATTCTGCTCTTAATTTCTCTACAGCTTTTTGTGATACTAAATCTCCAATTGCTAATATTTTCATTTTTTCCTCTTTCTATTTTTCTTTAAAAATCGTTTATATAATATCATTTTATATGTTTTTTTTCAACTTTTATTTTTTGTTGATTTTCACTATATAATACTCTGCTTTTATAATTTCCTTTTTTATTTTTTATACTATTGTCAGATTTTCACCACATAATCTCTTGTAATCAAAATAAAAAAGCTTATGAAATCATATTTCATAAGCTTTTTTATTTTATTTTGCATATTCTGTAATACGTTTTTCTCTAATAATGTTTACTTTTATCTGACCTGGATAATCCATTTCATCTTCTATTTTATGTGCTACATCTCTTGCTAAAACTACCATTTGGGCATCTGATATTTTTTCTGGCTCAACAATTATACGTACTTCTCTTCCTGCTTGAATTGCAAATGATTTTTCAACTCCTTCAAATGAGTTTGCAATTGTTTCAAGACTTTCAAGTCTTTTTATATATGCTTCTAAAGTTTCTCTTCTTGAACCTGGTCTTGCTGATGATATTGCATCTGCTGCTTTAACTAAAATTGCTTCAGGTGTTTCAGCTGGTACATCATCATGATGTGCTTCAACTGCATTAATTACTTTTGGATCTTCTTTATATTTTTTTAATACTTCTACACCTAATTGAACATGTGTTCCTTCCATGTCATGATCTAATGCTTTTCCTATGTCATGTAATAGCCCTGCTCTTCTTGCTATTTTAGTATTTAATCCTAATTCTTCTGCCATTATTCTTGCTAAATGTGATACTTCTACTGAATGTTTTAATACATTTTGTCCATAACTTGTTCTATATTTTAATTTTCCTAATAACATTATTATTTCTGAAGGTAAATTGATTACTCCTGCTTCAATTGCTGCTCTTTCACCTTCTTCTTTAATTGTTTTTGTTAATTCTGCTTTTGCTTCTTCCACTTTTTCTTCAATCTTCGCTGGATGAATTCTTCCATCATCAATTAATTTTTCTAGTGCTATTCTTGCTACTTCTCTTCTTAATGCATCAAATCCTGATATTACAACTGCTTCTGGTGTATCATCTATTATAAAATCAACACCTGTTAATGTTTCTAATGTTTTTATATTACGTCCTTCTCTACCAATTATTCTTCCTTTTATTTCATCATTTGGTAAAGTTACTGTTGATACAGTTGCTTCTGCTGTATGATCTGCTGCACATTTTTGAATTGCATATGTGATGATGTTTTTTGCTGTGTCTTCTGATTTTTCTTTAATATCATCTTCCATTTCTTTAATTCTTTCAGCTTTTTCTTGTGCTAGGCTTTCATCTAATCTTGACATTATTTCATTTTTAGCATCTTCTTGAGATAATTTTGCTATTTGTTCTAAATAATCCATCTCACTATTTTTCATTTTCTCTACTTCATTAATTGTTTCTTCAATTTTATCTTCTCTTTGATCTAACTCTTTATCTCTTTTTTCTAGATTGCTTATTTTTTTATCAAGATTTTCTTCCTTTTGTATTAATCTTCTTTCTTGTCTTTGTATGTCTACACGTCTTTCTCTAATCTCATCGTCTAATTCATTCTTGCTTTTAAAAATCTCTTCTTTTGCTTTTACAATTTCTTCTTTTCTTGCATTTTCTGCTTCTCGTTTTGCATTTTCTATTATTTTATCTGCTTCTGATTCAGCACTTCCAATTTTTCTTTCTGCTGATTTTTTTCTAATTGTATAACCAGCTATTGAAAATATTATTGCTGAGATTAAAAAGATGGCAACATTAATAACTATATTCATATTAATATACCTCTCTATTAAATTTTCAATGTACAATATATATAAT
>ERZ773197.1335-NODE-1335-length-17242-cov-2.962588_pt1 | contig 17242 bp, 19 predicted proteins | sample MGYA00580999_ERZ773197 | MGnify/ENA primary metagenome ERZ773197 (study PRJEB29015, sample SAMEA2738166) | human oral metagenome | biome: human oral; feature: human-associated habitat; material: saliva | place: China | collected 2185 ...
AATATATAAGATTTTCATAATATTTTTGTGAATATGGGTATTATAGGGAATAAAGCTTGAAGGAACAAAAAAAATAAGATAAAATAGGAATGAAATCGTAAAACAATTGATAGTTTATGTATATGGTTTTTGAATGAAGGGAGGCAATTCAATGTCAACTTGTAAAGTAAATGAACATGGAGCAATATATATTGAAAAAGATGTTGTTGCAAAAATTGCAAACAATGCGGCGAAAGAATGTTATGGATTAGTGGGAATGGCATCCAGAAATAAAAATGGGATTGTAGAATTACTTTCTTTTGCAAACGGAACAAAAGGAATTTCTGTTGATATTGTAGATGGTGTTGTTTATCTGAACTTGTTTGTTATTATTCAGTACGGAACCAATATTGCAGTTGTATCAGAAAATATTATTGAGCGTGTAAAATACTACATTGAACATCAGACCGGCTTAAAAGTTGGAGAAATTACAATCAATGTTGATGGAGTAAGAGTTCAAAAATAGGTAGGAGGAAGTAAATAAATGAATAGGATTGAAGGGGTACTGTTTCGAAGTATGTTAGTTTCCGGAGCAAATAATCTAAAAAACGAAAGAGATATTGTAGATAGATTAAATGTCTTTCCGGTTCCGGACGGTGACACAGGAACGAATATGTCGCTTACTATGAATTCTGCAATAACAGAGTTGGAGTCAGTTGCATCTAATGAGTTGGGAGAAATTTTCAAGGCGGTTGCAAGGGGCTCTCTTATGGGAGCAAGAGGAAACTCTGGTGTTATTTTGTCACAAATTCTTCGTGGATTTGCACAAGGGATTGAAGGAAAAGATTATTTGCAGGTAAAAGACTTTGCGGTTGCATTGGATTCTGCAAGAAAAGTTGCTTACAAAGCTGTTATCAAACCCGTAGAAGGAACTATTTTGACAGTTTGCAGAGAAACGGCAGAGGCAGCTTTGGAAATGAAAGATATGGAAAATATGGAAGACTTCTTGGTGAAACTTTTGGAAGCAACTCGTCGTTCTTTGGCAAATACACCTGAATTATTGAAGGCGCTCAAAGAGGCGAATGTAGTGGATTCCGGAGGGCGAGGCTTTCTTTCTATCTTAGAAGGAATGGTAAAGGCATATCAAGGAAATCCAATCAATGCGGACGGCAGTACAGAAACAAAACAAGATTTTGAAGAAATGATGAAACAAGATATTCATGCATTCTCCGGAGAAATCAAATTTGGGTATTGTACAGAATTTTTCTTAAGAACTTATGAAGTGGATGCAGATACATTCCGTAGAGAAATTGAAGATATGGGAGATTCTATGGTTGTTGTGGGAGATGAGGGGATTATCAAAATTCACATCCATACCAATGATCCGGGAGTTGTGTTGCAAAAGGCATCTGCACACGGTGCATTGGATCGCATCAAGATTGAGAACATGAGATTGCAACAAGAAGCTGTTTTGGCAAAGAGAAGAGAAGAGATGGAAGAAGATCCGCTTGCATACGGAATTATCTCAGTTGCAGTAGGTAAAGGGCTTGCAGACATGATGAGAGACATGAATGTGACCACCATCATTGAAGGTGGACAAACCATGAATCCGAGTACGGAAGATTTTGTGAAGGCGATTGATAAAATCAATTCCGATACCATCTTCGTATTTCCTAACAATTCTAATATCATTATGGCGGCAAACCAAGCCAAAGAAATCAGTGATAAAAATGTAATCGTGATTCCGACAAAAGATATTCCTTCCGCATTAGTGGGATTGATGGCAATCGATGCTGCTGCAACTCCGGAAGAAAATGAACAAAATATATTGGATGCAATTTCATGTGTAACCTCGGCTGAGATTACTTATGCTGTTCGTGACACAACAAGTGGTGACAAGCAAATCAAAGAAGGCGAAGTAATCGGAATCAGCGGAAAAGAAATTCTTGCTAACGGTGCAGAAATAGAAGAAGTAACCTTAGAAACCATCGACAGTTTGTCAGAAGATGCTGAAATCATTACCCTGTTCTATGGGGAAGATGTCACAGAAGAACAGGCAACAGCATTGATGGAGCATGTAGCAGAGAAATATCCTGATGTGGATGTAGAAATCTACGAGGGAGGACAACCTCTCTACTATTATTTCATATCTGTAGAATAGAGTATAAGAAAGCGAAATATAAGGAGAATTGTTACAGAATGAGCAGATTCATTTTGTAGCAGTTCTCTTTTTTAATTTCTTGTATCAAATTTGCAAGGAGTACATAAAAATAAATAGATAATATGATAAAATGGATACATTACAAATCAGTACATAATATAGTAGGAAGGAGAAAGAGATGAAAAAGACAGACGGTGTGGAAAGTATCAAGGGAATCGGAAGCAAAAAAGCGACATTGTTGAAACAATTGGGAATCGAAACAATAGAAGATTTTTTGTTGTATTTTCCTTTCCGTTATGAAGACAGAGCAACTCATGTTCCATTGGATGAGATTCGAACAGAAGATAAAGTATTTTCTTCCGGAAGAATTGTCTCGTTTCAGACTTCTCGCCCGAAACCGAAAATGACGATTACCAAAATAACAGTCTGTTCCGAATTGGGAAAAGAAGGAGTGATTACCATCTTCAACAATCCCTATCTTCACAAGCAGTATTCTGTAGGAGATTGTATCCAGTTTTACGGAATGTGCCAGATAAAAGGACGAAAAATATTATTTTCTTCTCCTGAGATTGAACCGTTTGGGAAGAATGTATTGATGAACTATATCTATCCTATCTATCCGCTCGTCAAAGGATTGAGCAACCATGATATGGTAAATGCCATGCGTACTATTCTTCAATCATTGGGAGAATTGGAAGAAGTTTTTCCTGAGTCATTGTTACAAAAAAGAAGTTTGGCACCGTTTGATTTTGCTGTTCGAAACATCCATTTTCCGCATTCTGTTTCTGCATTAAAAAGTGCAAGATATCGTTTGATTTATCAAGAGTTTTTTATGTTACAAATGCATCTTTTGAATTTGAGAAACAAGGATGAAACGGCTCGTTCTTTTGCATTGAAAGAGCTTGAACAAGCAAAGTCTTTCTTCGATAGGATTCCGTTTGAATTGACAAATGCACAAAAGAGAGTTTTGCAAGAGATGACGCAGGATTTGAAACAAGAAAAACCGATGCAGAGATTGGTACAGGGAGATGTAGGAAGCGGAAAGACGGTCTTGGCATGGTATGCAACCTATCTTACTTTTCTGAACGGTTATCAGACGGTGTTGATGGCGCCGACAGAGGTGCTGGCGAAACAACACTATGAAGGAGCAAAAAAGTTATTTGAAGGAAGCGGAGTGAGGATTGCGTTTTTGTCGGGAAGTATTTCGAAGAAAAAGAAAGAAGAGATTTATCAAGGAATTTCCGATGGAGATTATGATTTGGTAATTGGAACACATGCAGTCATTCAGGAAGGAGTACATTTTTCCAAGTTAGCGCTTGCGATTACAGATGAACAACATCGATTCGGAGTGAAACAGCGTGGAAAATTGTCCAAACAATATGAGATTTCACCGCATATTTTGGTTATGACAGCAACGCCGATTCCAAGGACCTTGACTTTAGTCTTACAGGGAGATTTGGATATTTCCATCATAGATGAATTGCCTAAGGGAAGGAAACAGATTGAAACTTACGCAATTGAGCAGAAAAAAGCTCATATGGTCTATGGACAATGTATCGGAGAATTGCAAAAAGGAAGACAGCTCTACATCGTTTGCCCTTTGGTAAAAGAGAGTGAAGTGTTGGATTTGAAATCTGCAGAAGAATTATATGAAAGTTTGAAGACAGGTGTATTTTCATCTTTCCGTGTAGGATTGTTGCACGGAAAGATGAAATCGAGTGAAAAAACGGAGATGATGAGGCAATACCAAGAGCATGAGATTGATGTGTTGGTTTCTACAACCGTGATTGAAGTAGGAATCAATGTTCCTAATGCGACTGTAATGATTATTGAAGACGCACAACGATTCGGACTTTCGCAACTACATCAGTTGAGAGGACGAGTGGGAAGAGGAAGCGACCAGTCGTATTGTTATCTTATTTATCGTGGATATGACCAAGTTGCGTTGAAAAGAATGCAGGTTATGACAAGTACGAATGACGGCTTTGTGATTGCGGAGAAAGATTTGGAGATTCGCGGTCCCGGAGAAGTGCTGGGTGTGAAACAACATGGGATTCCCGAATTAAAATTGGCGGATTTTACAAAGCATCAAAAAGTAATGTTTGCATCCAAGGAGGATATTCAAGAATTGACAGACAAAAGACTGGTTTGTTCGGAGCAAGAAAGAAAAACATTGGGAGACAGAGTGGAAGAGACATTTCAAAAGAAAATGGAACATCTTGTGATGAATTAGAATATGGGGTGTTTTTTGAACAATATCGTCGTCATCAGTTGAAATATCTCAAAAAATAAGATAGAATACAACGGGATACAAAGAGAAGAAGGAGATTTTATGAGAATTATTGCCGGAAAATGGAAGGGAAAAAAATTGAATACTCCACCGGATTCTCGTATTCGACCAACATTAGATCGTGTGAGAGAAGCTATTTTCAGTATGATTGCGTTTGATATTCCTTCTTCCGATGTGTTGGATTTATTTGGCGGAACGGGAGTAATGTCATTAGAGGCGTTGTCTCGTGGTGCAAATTCGGCAACGATAGTAGACAATCACAAGGATTCTGTTACTTTAATCAAAAAAAATGTCGGTTTGTGTGGAGCAAATGCACAAACGACAATCTTTTGTGGAGATTACAGAGATTTTTTGGCAAAAATTAACAAAACGGGAAATAAATTTGATATAATATTCGTAGATCCGCCATACCAAGGCGAGATGGTAAAAGAAGTGTTGGAAGAGATTGATAAGAATGATGTGTGTGGCAGAAATGGAATTGTGATTTTGGAAACAGCCCGAGATTTTACTCCGCCGGAGCAGACGCAGCATTTCATAAAAATAAAGGAAAAGAATTATTCAAAGACAAAAATATCTGTGTATCAGATACAGCAAAAAGAGATTTAGAAAAGGAACAGGAATAGGACGATGAATCGAGCAGTATATCCGGGAAGTTTTGATCCGATTACCAATGGACACATAGATGTGATAGAGCGTGTAGCAGGTATGGTAGAACATGTTACGGTAGCTATCTTAATCAATGCAAAAAAGCAAGGTCTATTTTCATTAGAAGAAAGAAAAGAATTGATTTTGGATGCAGTGAAGCATTTAGATAATGTTGAAGTGGTGTGTTTTTCGGGATTGTTGGCAGACTACTGCAGGGACAATCATATTGATGTGATTGTGCGTGGGTTGCGTGCGGTTTCGGATTATGAGTATGAAATTCAGATGGCACAGATGAACCGTAAGCTTTATCCGAAAGCAGAGACAATTTTTTTGATGACCAACCCAATCTATGCTTATTTGAGTTCCAGTTTGGTAAAAGAAGTTGCCGGATTTAGCGGTTGCGTGAGTGATTTGATTCCGGAGCTTGCTTATAAAAAGTTAATAGAAAAGTTACACGATGAAAGGGATGATTTTTGATGGAAGTATTAGAAATTTTGGAAGATATGATGGAACAAAGTTCCAAGTCGCTATTTAGTAGTAAAGTCTCAATAGACAAAGAGATTGCACTTTCTTATATCAGAGATATTCGTGTTGGACTTCCGGAGGATTTTAAGCAAGCAGAGTGGATTAGCAATGAAAGACAACGCATTATTGATGAAGCGATGGAAGAGGCAAGACAAATTATAAAAGATGCGAAAAATAAGGCGGAAGAGCTGGTACAAGAACATATCATTACACAAAAAGCGGAAGAAAAAGCAAAAGAAACATTGCAAAAAGCTGTTTCCGACGGAAATGATGTCCGAAACGGTGCGATTTCTTATGCACAGGATATACTGGAAAAACTCGGTTTGGATATAGAGCGTGTTAATGCGAGAATCAGTGCAAACTATGAAGAGTTGGAAAAATTGAAATTCAGAGAAGAAAACAATCCTTTAGAAGAATAGAGGAAAAAGAGGACAGGGGAATGAGTCAAATCAGTCTCCTGTCTTTTTTCATGGATTGAAAAATGAAAAGTTATCAGTCTTCTGATGTTGTACTTTGCTTTTTCATCGGCGAATAAATGCTGATTTGAAACAACATTTTTAATATCCATATAAAGAATGCAAACACCCCGATAGGAAGCAAGCAATTGATAACAATCAAAACGGCTAAAGTTTCAATAAAACGGTTCAAAGAATCTTTTGCAATCAACGAAAGGTCTTTTGCTTTTTCTTTTATTTTTGAAAGGGCTCCCGATACAAATCCTTCTTCTTCATTTGGTATGTTTGACTTAATGTCTTGAGAATTTTTTTCTACCGTTAACATGGTATCATTGATACTGTCTTGGTAGGTGGTTTCAATCACATCGGAAATCTTCAGGCTGACAGGAACTACTGAAAACAAAGCGATTCCTAAGATAAGTAGCTTGATTGCCATGTCTTTTAATACATCTTTTTGACACATGATGCTTACAGCGTAGATAAAAAGAGAGATGGGAATCAGCCATCGAAATACCACATAGCCTGACAGTGTCATCAAATACTTCTCCAATATGATTGCTATCAAAACAATCAAAAATTTGTCGCTCAAATCTGCCAATTTGTTTGCGATGGGAGTACCTATATCGCTTGGAATCAATGAAATTCCGGCAGCGGTAGCCGTTGAAAGTGCAGTTAATTTCAGAACGGTTTCTTTCTTTTTATCAAGTTGTTCAATACTTCCTTTATAATTGCTGATATTGGATGTATAACTTGTAACAACGGTAGCGGAAAAAATTGCTAAAATAACCAAAAAAATACAGATAGCGATTTTATTTTTCTTTTTTTCTTTTAAAAATGTCATATTTGTTTTCTCCTTATAAAAATTATATTGTAGCTAAAAATGATATGGTTTCCTTTATGGTTGGTTTCCTTGTTGAATCCAATGATTGAGTGGTGCTTCTGTTACCGTTTTGATTTGCAAAAGATTGAGAATTGTTGATTGTTGTTTTCAAATTCACCTCCAATGTCAACAAAAAACTTCATCATATGATAAATCGAAATTTTCAACACATCCGATTCTGTTCCTTTTTAGTTTTAAGTTTATGTCTTTAAGATGGATTCTATGCCCTAATTCGATTGAAATTTTATATGTAGCAATATTAAAAATACTTCATTCATTTCAGTATTACAGGTATATAACATAACAAATTCAAAATAAAATAGGATGGAATACATGATGTATAAGACAGATGTTTCGGTTGTGTTGTCGAAACTATTGTCTGTTTCAAAAAATTACTTATTCCTTTGCTCTTTTGCTTACAAAAACAGGCGAAAGCACATACCCGTTGGAATAGGAAGAACGATAGCGACTGTAGTATATCGTATCTGCAATTTCGTCAGCATTCCACAAAATTTCTTGTTTTCGGTTGCTCGGTCTGAAATTGGCAGCCTTGTTAATCAGAGGAAATTCTTTATTTGATTTTCGAATCAAAGTACGACCGACTTCATCAAATGCAAGAATTCGTGCATATCCCATCTCGTTGGAGGTATTTAATTCTTGCATGGTATCTTTGGTAATGTTGAGTAAAATATTGAGCAAAATATGTCGAATTCGAGTCAAAGTATATCGTTTGGTTTTAATGGAAGTCAAAATTTCTTCTAAGTTATCAGAAGCTAAAAAACTTTCATAAATTCGGTTTTCCAATCCCTCTGAGACTTCAAAATAGTTGGAGATATGTTTTCCTTCTCTCAAAATAATGGTTTTGATATCATTCAAAAACAATTCCAAACTCATCCAACGGTGGTTGGTATGCGTATAGAGAAGTGCATCTAAAGTGGATGCAGGAATGGAAGAAAGCAATTCTTCGGAGTAAAGAGGAGAGTTTCCGCAAAATTTTGTTGACATGTGCGTCAAATAGTTCCGAATGGATGTTGCGCTGGAAAATTCTGTATTCATGGCATGATCCTCGTGATTTGCTCCCTTTCGTTGAATCAAAATAGGCTTGATAGCACTTTTTGTACGCGAAAGGTGTTTGAGGTATTCCACTCCAAGTACATCGTTCGGAGTAGAAATAGAGGAGCAGCCTGTCAATTGTTCCAAAGCGATACTGCGAGCTTTTGGAAACGGATACCCTTGGTTGAGGTAGTGCTTGAGCAAATATCGATACTCTTCCGGTTCCTCATGAAACAGAGTCGCTACGGAAGAGAGGTGTTCAATATTTCCGCTTTCGCTTCCGAACGAAAGATAGTCTACAATTCCTAAATGATTTAATATTTCGATAGCTCCTTTTGCAAAAAAATCAGCGCTTTGAGATGCGTACAACACAGGTAGTTCCAGTACAAGAGAAGCACCGTTTTGGACGGCTAATTTTGCACGCAGATGCTTATCCATAATTGCCAAATCACCCCTTTGGACAAAATTTCCGCTCATGATAACAACGACTTTTTGTGTCTTTGAAACAGTGCAGGATTGTTTGATATGATAGAGATGACCGTTGTGAAACGGATTGTATTCAGCAATAATTCCCAAAACATTCATAAGAGAATTCTCCTTTTCTATAACTAACATGAATGATTAAAAATGGATACAAAACGATTCAAAACATTGTCAAAAATAGTTTTGTCAGCTTAAGTTTATGTATCGCTTTTATTATTGTGGTTTGTTACAGATGTTTCATTGTTGTCTGTTAGTTTATTGATTACATAAGATGATAGCAACAAACCGGCAGTACCCGTTACAAATGCAAGACTTCCATTGATTTGTTTTCCGGATTCCGAGAGAAGTTTTTGTTTCGGCACACAAATCTCTTCCGTAGAAAATACAACGGGAAGATGTTTGATACCATATTGTTTCAACTCTTTACGCATAATTTTGGCAAGAGGGCACATATGTGTTTTTGCCAAGTCTGAAATTTGTAGTTTGGAAGGATCTTTGTGATTGGCAGTTCCCATAGAAGAAATAATGGGAATATTTCTCTGGACACATTGCACAATCAAGTCCACTTTGGAGGGAATCATATCAATACAGTCCAGTACAAAATCATAGTTCCGTTCAAAAAATAAATCCGCTTCTTCGGGAGTATATTTTTTACATAGGGTGTGTATCTTGATGTTAGGATTGATATCAAGCAATCTTTTTTTGACGACTTCCACTTTTGGTTGTCCTAAAGTGGAGTGAAGTGCAGGCAGTTGTCTGTTCAGGTTGCTTTTTTCTACTGTATCGAAGTCTACAAGAGTGATTGTACCGATACCGGTGCGTACCAAAGCCTCTGTGGCATAGCTTCCGACACCGCCCAATCCAAATATGGCAATATGTTTTTGCTGCAATTCATAAAATGCCTTATCTCCGTAAATCAATCTTGTTCTTGAAAATTGTTCCATTGCAATATCCTTTTCTGTTTTGTTTATGAACAATGGCACCATCCGATAAAATCGAAACCGTTGTTTGAGATGTATCGTTTCAATTTTATTTCCTAATACAAAAATGTTTAGTGTTCAGTTGAAGTACTCCTCTTACGTACGGTCTTTAGTCTATGTTCCGTTATCTTAATCATAAAGTTTTTGTGACAAAACCATATTTATTATACTAAACAAAGAGGAGAAAGAAAAGACGGAAGATGTTGCTTATGAAAATAGTGATGTAAGATAAGGAGTCATCTTAAAGAATCATATTTAAGCAACTGTCTGAAACTTACAAAAATAATTTGCCAAAATCAAAAAAAGGGTATAATATGCTATTGTAAAATAAAAACAAATAATATGTTTACAATGAGAACAATTCTACATCACAAAGTATTGGAATCATGTAAAATATTAAAAATATAGGGGAAGAAAGATAGGGGAAAATGATGGTAGAGATGACATTACAAGGGATAAAAAAAGATATTTTGTCAGGAAAGAAGATTTCAAAAGAGGAAGCGATGTTTTTGTACGAAGCACCGTTGGAAGAACTTTGTTCTATGGCAAATGAAATTAGAGAACATTTTTGTGGAAACGGATTTGATATGTGTACCATTGTGAATGGAAAAAGCGGGAAATGTTCTGAGGACTGTAAGTATTGTGCACAGTCTTCCTGGTATAAGACACAGGTGGAAGAGTATCCTTTGATGGAAGAAAAAGAGTTGATTGATTTGGCGAAATACAATCATGACAGAGGTGTTGTTCGTTACTCCGTAGTAACCTCCGGAAGAAGATTATCAAAAAAAGATGTGGATGCTGTATGTAAAAGTATTACGAATCTGAGAAAAGAAGTGGATATTCAGGTATGTGCATCCTTCGGTTTGTTGGAAAAAGAGGATTTTGAAAAATTGAAGGCGGTCGGAGTATCAAGAGTACACAACAATTTGGAAACTTCAAGACAGAACTTTATCAATATCTGCACAACGCATACTTATGAAGATAAGATTCACGCCATTCGTCAGGCACAGGAGGCAGGACTTAAGGTGTGTAGCGGTGGAATTATGGGACTTGGAGAAACAATGGAAGACAGGGTGAACATGGTGATTGATATTCGTGAATTGGGAATCAAATCCATTCCGGTTAATTTCTTAAATCCGATTCCCGGAACTCCATACGAAAATGTACCGATGCTTTCTCAAGAAGAAATGAGAAGAATTGTCGCGGTATTCCGTTGTTTGATTCCGGATGCGGCAATTCGTTTGGCGGGTGGAAGAGGTTTGCTTAAGGATAAGGGGAGAGCATGTTTCCAATCCGGTGCAAATGCGGCAATCTCCGGAGATATGCTTACAACCTCCGGAATGACCATTGAAAAAGATATGGCGATGATTAAAGAGCTTGGATTTGAAGTTAGGGCGATGGAACAGTAGAATGATAAGAAATTGCTTTGAGCAGGGATATTCCTTCGGTGATTTCCTCGTTGGATAGGGTTGCAAACCCCAAGAGGATGGAAGGGTATTCCTGTTTTTTTCCATAACTTTCCAGACCGTACACTGCGATTTTTTGTTTCAGTGCTTCTGCGACAATATCTTTTTCTGTGAAGTATTTCGGATATTGAAGGACAACATGAAGTCCGGCATCTGCACCGGTTATTTTAATATCGGGACAGTCCTTGAGCAAGTCTACAATCAGTTGTCTTTTTTTGGAGTAGATTTTTCTCATGCGATTCAAATGTTTTTCGAACTCTCCGGATTCCAAAAATTTTGTAAGAATTTTTTGGATGATAATGGAGACAGGGCATACAAAACAGTGGAATAGCTGATGATATTTTTCCAAAAGCGATTCGGGCAATACCATATAACTGACACGCATGCTTGGAGAAATCGATTTTGAAAAAGAACCCATATAAATGACCTTGTCCGGATAATCAATGGATTTGAGCGCAGGAACAGGGCGGTTTGAATATTTGAATTCGCTGTCGTAATCATCTTCAATCACAAAATCTATTTGGGAACAATTCAAAATTTCTGAACGACGTTTCATATTCATAATGATACCGGTCGGAAATTGGTGTGCCGGTGTCAGTGCGCAGATATTGGCAGAACTGTTTTGAAGAGCGTCAATGGACATACCGAACTCGTCCAATGGAATACATTCATATCGGATTTCGTTGGCGTCCATAATATTGCGTAGTATATGGTAACCGGGATCCTCAATCGCATAAGTACCTTCAACAAGTTTGAAAATAATTTGGAAGAGATACTCCGAGCCGCTGGAGATAATGATACGGGAAGGAGAAGTTTGGAATCCTCTGGAACGATTGAGGTAGTCTGCTATTTGCATGCGTAGAGGGAAATATCCTTGATAGTCCACCTGTTCCAAAAGGTCATTGTCCTCCAAAATAAGATTCGAAAACTTGCGAAATATTTTATGCGGAAACCCTTCATCGGACACTCCGGTATATGAAAAATCATATCGGATATCCGATGTTTCTTTTTGAAAAGTATGTTGTTTGTTTTCGAGTACATAGAGTTCTCCGACATCTGAAACAAAGTATCCTTTTCTTTCTTTTGCGTAGATAAAACCTTCCTCCAACAGTTTTGCATAGGCATTTTCCACACTGGTAAGTGAAATCTGATATTCATTGGAAAGGCGTCGCTTGCTTGGAAGTTTACTGTGAGCGACATAGGTTCCTTTGATAATCTCTTTTTTGTAATATTCATAGATTTGTAAATAAATAATTCCGTCCTTTAGAAATAACATATTGTCCTCCGAAAATAAAACTGGTATCTAAAAATTATATCAAATTGACACTATAAAAGTATTCAGACACCCATTATACTATAGTTATCACTAATTTAGGAGGGCAAAGATATGAATTTTGAAAAATTATTTGGTGGAGTAATTATGGATGTAACAACTCCGGAACAAGCAAAGATTGCGGAAGAAGCAGGTGCTGTAGCTGTTATGGCATTGGAGAGAATCCCGGCAGATATTCGTGCAGCCGGAGGAGTATCCAGAATGAGTGATCCGAAAATGATCAAAGAAATTATGAATACAGTAAGTATACCGGTTATGGCAAAAGTAAGAATCGGTCATTTTGTAGAGGCACAAATTTTGGAAGCAATCGGAATTGATTGTATTGATGAATCTGAAGTATTGTCTCCTGCAGACAATGTATATCATGTTGATAAGAACACGTTCAAAACACCGTTTGTATGTGGTGCAAGAGACTTGGGAGAGGCTCTTAGAAGAATCTCAGAAGGTGCAAAAATGATTCGCACAAAAGGAGAAGCGGGAACAGGCGATGTTGTTCAAGCGGTAAAACATATGAGAACCATTCAAAATGAAATTAGATATGTTGTTTCTCTTCGTGAAGATGAACTGTATCATATTGCAAAAGAATACCAAGTGCCTTATGAATTGATTCAATATGTTCACAAGAACGGAAAACTTCCGGTCCCTAACTTTTCAGCCGGTGGAGTTGCAACTCCTGCAGATGCGGCTTTGATGGTACAATTGGGAGCGGACGGAGTTTTTGTAGGAAGCGGAATCTTCAAATCAGGAAATCCGGCACAAAGAGCGAAAGCGATTGTGGAAGCTGTAAAACATTATGACAATCCGGAAATCATTGCAAAAGTGAGCGAAAACTTAGGAGAAGCAATGGTTGGATTGAATGAAGACGAAGTAGAAGTTATTATGAGCAATCGTTAATCTGAAATCCTTCTTTATTTCCATAGACAGACTGTGGTTCCTTGGTTCATTCAAAAGAATTGCAGTCTGTTTTATTCTGATGCTATCTAAAAAAATTTCTTCAAGATTATTTTGGATATAAATTGACAAAAAAAAATCCTTTCTATATAATGGGAAAAGAATAAAATGAGTTGCGATGGAGTCTATTGTCGAAGCTGTCTTCTCAAAGTCGTTGAGAGAGAGTTGTTGACAATAGTTTTAATGTGTGATAAATTTTATTCGTATATTATTTTTTACACCAATCTATGTATTAAATAGATCCTTCTAATCGAATAAGAAATAGGAGGTGCACTTAATGAGAGTGAAAGTAACATTGGCATGTCAAGAGTGTAAACAAAGAAATTACAATACTATGAAGAACAAGAAAAATGATCCGGAACGTATGGAACTTCAAAAATATTGTAAATTCTGCAAGAAACACACAACACATAAAGAAACGAAATAGTAAAGGGTGTGATGTAGTGCCAAAAACCACAGAAAAAACAAAAACTTCGCCAACAGAATATTTTGGAGAAGTAAAAACGGAACTGAAGAAAGTTCATTGGCCTTCCAAACAGGAGCTGTCAGAACATACATTTACCGTTATTATTATGGTGTTGGTAACAGCACTTTTCATCTTCTGTATCGATGCAGGAGTAGGAGCTGTTATCGAAAAGCTGATAGAAAGGTAATAAACTAAAAGGAGGGTGGCGCTTAAGGAGAAAAACTCTTTTGGCGATTATCTATGGCAGAAAACGAACAAGCCAAATGGTATGTTGTGCATACCTATTCCGGACATGAAAACAAAGTAAAAGCCACAATTGAAAAGGCGGTTCAAAATCGAAATATGGAGGATATTATTCCTCGTGTTTCTGTGCCCGTAGAAGAGATTGTAGAAGAGAAGAACGGAAAGAAACATACGAGATATCGTAAGATTTTTCCGGGGTATTGTCTCGTTAAAATGATTGTAACAGATGAATCTTGGTATGTTGTAAGAAATACCAAAGGTGTTACAGGATTTGTCGGACCGAATTCCAAACCGATTCCATTGACAGAACAAGAAGTGATCAACATGGGATTGGAGGAAGAAGTACCTGTTATCTACAAGATTGATTTTGCGGAAGGCGATCGTGTCATTATTAAAGGCGGAGCTTTCAGCGGTTTGCGAGCTACGGTTGTCAGTTTGCATCCGGAAAAAGGAATGGCGAAAATCAAGGTTTATATGTTTGGAGACAGAGAGACTTTGGTGGATATTGAAGTTTCTCAGTTGGAGAAAGATAAAGAAGAATAAAAAGATACTTTAGGATATGGGAGGTGTCAAAGATATGGCAAAAAAAGTAATTGGACAAATTAAATTGCAAATAGAAGCTGGAAAAGCAACACCTGCACCGCCGGTAGGACCTGCACTTGGTCAACATGGGGTAAATATTATGGGGTTCTGTAAAGAATTCAACGCAAAAACAGCAGATAAAGCCGGATATATTATCCCGGTTGTAATCACAGTATTTGCAGACAGGTCCTTCACCTTTATTACAAAAACTCCACCCGCAGCAGTATTGTTGAAGAAAGCGGTAAAGATCAATAAAGGTTCAGGAGAACCAAATAAAACAAAAGTGGCAACAATTAAAACAGCACAAGTTAGAGAAATTGCTGAACTTAAAATGAATGACTTGAACGCAGCTGATGTAGAAGCGGCTACAAGAATGATTGCAGGAACAGCAAGAAGCATGGGAATCGTTGTAGAAGATTAATTCTATTTGCTCATATAGATTGGTGGGAGGCAAATACGCAAAGACAACATTTACCGTTATTACCACAAGGAGGATGTAAAAAATGGCAAAATTAGGTAAAAAATACAAGGCTGCTATCGAAAAATATGATAGAAGCAATTTGTATAATGCATCTGAAGCCTTAAAGATCGTTACAGATGTTGCATCTGCAAAATTTGATGAAACAGTTGAAGCTCATATTCGTTTGGGTGTTGACTCTCGTCATGCAGACCAACAAGTTCGTGGCGCAGTTGTTTTACCACACGGAACAGGAAAGACAAAAAGAGTTCTTGTATTCGCAAAAGGAGATAGAGCAACAGAAGCACAACAAGCGGGAGCAGACTTTGTTGGGGCAGAAGATATGGCAGAAAAAATTCAAAAAGAAAATTGGTTTGATTTTGATGTTATCGTAGCAACACCTGATATGATGGGTGTGATTGGTCGTTTGGGACGTGTTCTGGGACCAAAAGGTTTAATGCCGAATCCAAAATCAGGAACTGTAACACAAGATGTTACAAAAGCAATAGAAGAAATCAAAGCCGGAAAAGTAGAATATCGTTTGGATAAAACAAATATTATTCACGTTCCGGTTGGAAAAGTATCTTTTGGTGCAGAAAAATTGTCTGAAAACTTCTTTGCATTGATTGATGCAATTATTAAAGCAAAACCTGCAGCTGCAAAAGGACAATATTTAAAATCTGTAAGTGTAACAAGCACAATGGGACCCGGAGTAAAAATTAACCCTGTGAGAGTTACAGAATAAAAAAGATTGACAAATAGTATTTTGTAATATAGAATAGTATTGTTAATGCCGAAGACCGTAGGTGCGTATGCTTAATTTCCTACCGAGGTAGCCAACAACGAATATTGTTGCCCTTGTGTGTCTTCGAAGAAAACCGCAAGGGTTTTTTATTGAAAAAGGAGGTGCGAACAGAATGTCTAAAGCAATCGACATGAAACAACAAGTTGTAGCTGAAATCGCAGACAAATTACAACGAGGAGTATCTTGTGTAGTTGTAGACTACAAAGGATTGACAGTAGAAGAAGTGACTGAACTTAGAAATAAGTTTAGAGAAGTAGGCGTAGATTATAAAGTATACAAAAATACTTTAGTAAGACGTGCTGCTGCCGAAGTAGGCAACTTTGAAAAATTCAATGATGTTGACTTGGTAGGATCAAACGGATTTGCAGTATCATTTGATGATGCAGTTGCGCCGGTGAGAGTGATCAGTGATTTCGCGAAAAAACATCCTAATTTGGAAATGAAAATGGGGTATGTAGAAGGCGAATTCTATGATGTGGAAAGAATGAAAGAACTTGCAAACATTCCAAGCAGAGAAGAACTTATCGCAAAATTGGTTGGAAGCTTCAAAGCTCCGTTATCCAACTTTGTATATCTATTGGATGCTATTGCAAAAAAACAAGAAGAAACAACAGAACAAGAAGCGTAAGATTCTTGAACAAAGTAAGTTAAGAAAAATAAAAAGACAAAAATTATCGGAGGTGTCGTAATGAATATCGAACAAATCTTAGAAGCAATTGAAAATATGAAAGTTTTAGAACTAAACGAATTGGTAAAAGCGGCAGAAGAAAAATTCGGAGTATCTGCAGCAGCACCTGTTATGGTAGCAGGCGGAGCGGCAGCAGGCGGAGCAGCAGTTGAAGAAAAATCTGAATTTGATGTAATCTTAGCTGATGCAGGTTCTTCAAAAGTTGGAGTTATCAAAGCGGTAAGAGAAATCACAGGATTAGGCTTGAAAGATGCGAAAGATCTTGTAGATGGAGCTCCAAAACCTGTTAAAGAAGGCGTTTCTAAAGAAGAAGCTGAAGAAATGAAAGCAAAATTAGAAGGAGCAGGAGCAAAAGTAGAAGTAAAATAGTTCTGTTTTGTACCCGTGAAGAGAGACTGATTTCCTTTTTGGAACTCAGTCTTTTTTTTATGAAATTCAGCAATCGTTGTAACATTTGTCCTGTAACACAACATTTCTTAAAATACTACTGAAACCTGTCAAAATTGATATTAGTAATAGGAACAATAATTTGAATCTGGTTTTTTTATAATTGCATAATACTGCATGAATATACAATGTACTGATTTTTAGTATAAGAACATAGACAATAAAATCCGGTTGAACTGCCATAGATTCGAATTTGATAAAATGATATTTTTGACATTCTTCTACCTGAAATAATTTAATAGATAGATGTATTTATTAAGATGTAAAGAATAACTTAACATTATGATATAGAGCAATTCAAACGGATAACAGTATAACACACGTAGTTTTCTATATAAGATAAAAGTCAATTA
>ERZ773197.1336-NODE-1336-length-17239-cov-11.570705_pt1 | contig 17239 bp, 19 predicted proteins | sample MGYA00580999_ERZ773197 | MGnify/ENA primary metagenome ERZ773197 (study PRJEB29015, sample SAMEA2738166) | human oral metagenome | biome: human oral; feature: human-associated habitat; material: saliva | place: China | collected 2185 ...
ACGCGCATTTGGGAGCTGATCTGCCAGCTTTACCCGCAGGCTGCGGGAGAGGCTAACGACGGCGTCGCCCTGGGAAGCGGGACCGGCCAGCCCGGCGGCGGCAGCCCATGGGCCAGCCAGCCCATGCCCACCGACCCCCCGTTTTAATCCCACCAACCCACCCCTCTAAAATCGGAAGGGAGACCCCCGCCAATGCCCACACCCACGCAGATGCTTTCGCAGATCGCCGCCTGGCTACCCGCCCTCGACACAGCGGCCCACACCGCGACCGGCCTGCACTCACCCCGCCCCACCTCGGGCGGCCACAGCGGCAACGGCGCGGGTCTCCCCTACCACCTCGCCGCCGTCCTCGACACCACCGACGACGGGCCCGCCGGCATCCGAACCAGCGCTGGTGTGCTCGACATCCTGCACCCGTGGGCGGTGCAGCTCGCAGACGAACGCCACGAACCCGCCCCCGCGCGCCGGTCAACGCTCCCCTACCTGATCGGCACCATCAACTGGGCACAGGACCACGCCACCGACTGGGAGGCGCTCGCCGAGACCATCACCGACACGTGGCACATCCTCGCCCGCGCCACCGGCCACACCCCCGCCACCATCGGCACCTGCCCCAACTGTGGGGGCAGCATCACCACAGACCCCACCCCGACCGGCATCCCCGAACACGGCTCCTGCGAACGCTGCGACAGGTGGTACCAAGACAAGGAAGATCAAGCAATGACCCGCAAAACAGCATTGAACGACGTACTACGGAACACCCGCAACCCGGCAATCTATGTGGACTGGGCAACCCTGCACAGCGCGTTCCCCACCCTCTCCCACGACCGGCTCCGCCAGTGGGCACACCGAGGCCACGTGCCAACCCAGCCCGGCCCCCTCTATCAAGTGCGTGCCGTCCACGACCGCCTCGACCGCGAACAAGGCGCAGCATGACCACCGACGACGACCGCGCCCTGCGCGCCCTCGACCTCGCCACCGCCGGCCTCAGCGTCGCCAAAATCGCCACCATGCTCGACACCACCCCCAAGGAAGTCAAGGCCCTCATCAAAGCCGGGAAGAAGCGCGACCCCCGTGACTACGACCCCGACGTAGAAGCCCGCCGCCTCGACAAGATGAGCGCCGCCCTATGGCCCCTCGCCTCCCAAGGCGACCCCGAAACCGTAGGCGTGGTCGTGAAGCTCATGGAACGCCGGGACATGATGGACGCCACCATTGACGGCGACCTCGCCGCCGCCGTCCGTATCACCGCCAAGCTACAGAAAGCACACCGCGACCAAGTAGCAACGCGCGCAGATACCGAGTAGCGGATACCCTGAAAGTGTGATACTGTCACACATGAAGCGGGTGTAGTGTGCCACGGCTACCCGGCCTCCTGATCGATACCAAGACCCCCGACCTCTAGCTACCAGGTCGGGGGTCTTGTGTATCACCCACCACCCACACGCAGGGGTGCAGACCACGGCACACGCCAAGCAAGCGCCAACCACAAGCCCAACGCAGGGCACACAACCGCGCAAGCAACCCAACACTCAACGCCCGCCCGCCCAGCCCACGCCGCGAGGACACAGACATGGCCCGCCGCCGCTGCTCACACCCAGGCTGCCCCACCCTCATCCCACACCCCGGCCCCCGCCTATGCCCCACCCACAACCGCGAGCGCGAGAAGCAACGAGGCTACTCAACCGCACGCGGATACGACCGCCACTACCGGGCCGCCCATGCGCGGGCCGCCCACCTCGTCGAAGCCGGCCAGGCCACATGCTGGCGGTGCGGCCAACCCATCAAGGCAGGCGAAGCGTTCGACCTTGGCCATGATGACGAAGATCGTTCGATCATTCGCGGTCCTGAACATCGTTTTTGCAATCGCAGCGCCGCAGGCAAAGCGGCGCACAAATACGACCGAACCGAAACGGACTGACACGCACACCCCCCAGGGGGGTGGTCCCGACCGGGGCCCCGTCAGACCGCCGGTGAGGGATGTAAACAGCGCGGAGGGTTCAAAACCACCCGCCCGCAACCGAAAAAGCCACCCGGCGCGACGCCGAGGTGGCCCTGCAGGCAGGCGCGACGCCGGCCAGCGAGGAGACCGACCATGCCTTCCGGTGGAGCGCGCGCCCGAAGTGGGCCGCCCGTCAACCCCAACTCAGCTCGCAGCGACGCACGCGGCATCAGCTTCCGACAGCTCGGCGGCGTCCCCGCTACCGCGCCCGTCCCTGAATTTGCCATGCCCCCGATGCAGCTGTGGGAGACCCTGCCCAACGGTGGCCGGCGTTTCCGTAAGCTGGCGACCGAGCTGCGCTGGAAGCGCGAGCTCGAGCTATGGGCGTGGGCCTGGCGACAGCCGCAATCCGAGGTGTGGCGCGAGCAGCCTTGGATGACGTACAACGTCGCTCAGTGGGTGCGCCTCGCCGTCACGTGCGAGGAGGAGGGCGCGAAGGCGGGCGATAAGACCGCGCTTCTGCGCTTGGCCGACCAGATCGGCCTCACCGCCTCTGGCCTGGCCCTGCATCAGTGGCAGGTCACGACCGGCCAGCCCACCGCCGAAGCTGAGACCACCGAGCGCCCACAGCGTCGCCGCTCATCCCGCGCCCGCCTTGCTGGCATGACCGTCGTCGACGGCGACGCCGATGGCGCATGACGAGTACGCGCCGCCCCCGCTCGCCCTAGATTTCAACCCGCTTCACACGCTGGGTTTTCTGATCTCGGATTGGATCGAAGCCCACTGCCTCGTCCCGTCGGGCGTCTACTTCAACCAACCGCTCGTCCTGAACGGCTGGCAGCTCTACTGCAACGCCAACCACTACCGCATCAAGGCAAAAGCCGTTGCGGACCCGCATCGGCTGGTAGAACCGTTCGCCTACCGCCGCAGCCTGTGGGTTGGTCCTCAGAAGTCGGGTAAGTCGCCGCTCGCGGCGGCGGTTGCGCTCGCGGAAGGCGTCGGCCCGGCCATGTTCGCCGGCTGGGCGCGCGAAGGCGACGTTTACCGCTGCGCGGACCATGGTTGCGGGTGCGGGTGGGAGTATTGGTATGAGCCGGGCGAGGCCATGGGGCGCCCCCGCGACAAAAGCCTGATCGCTCTCCTCGCGTTCGCTGAGGACCAGACCCGAAACGTGTATGAGCCCTTGCAGGCCATGATTAAGAGTGGCCCGCTCGGCGATTTTGTGCGCGTCCGTGAGGGCTTCGTGCGTCTCCCGAATGAGGGGAAGATCGTGCCCGTCACGTCGGCGGCCCGCTCGAAGCTGGGCCAGCCGTTCACCTGCGCTATCGCTGACGAGTCGGGCCTGTACACGCCCCAATCGGGCGTGCTCAACACCTGGCAGACGATTCGCCGAGCTGTCGCCGGTATGCAGGGCCGCACGATTGAGCTGACGAACCCGTGGGATCCCATGGAGGACTCAGCGGCGCAACAGGCGTATCAGTCGCGGGCGCGGGACATCTTCAAGTTCTACGAGAAGCCGCCCCTGGACTGGGATTACACGAAGAAGGCCGACCGCTCCAAGATTCACCGCTTCGTGTATGCCTCGTCCCCGTGGGTCGACCCGAAGGCTATCGACGCCGAGGTCGACGAACTCATGGAAACGGATCCCACGCAGGCCGAGCGCTTCTTCGGGAACCGCCTCGTCCAGGGCAAGGGCTCCTATCTCACCGAGAAGGTCTGGGATCGGCAAACCCGCGACACCCAGCCCGAACCGGGGTGCGAGATCGCCCTAGGCTTTGACGGTTCGCGGTCGGGCGACTGGACAGCGATACGCGCCGAAACCGTCGACGGGCTGCGCTTCACGCCTACGTATGGCCCCGATCAGCGGCCTACCGTGTGGAATCCCGAGGAGTGGCCCGAGGGCCGCATCCCTAGGGGTGAGGTTGACGCGGCGGTCGCCGAGCTCATGGACCGCTACACCGTGCAGCGGTTCTACTGCGACCCGAGGCACTGGGAAACGCAGATTGACCACTGGGAGCAGTTGTACGGCGACTATGTGGTCGTGCAGTGGCCGACGAACTCGATTACGCGGATGTTCGCGGCGCTGGTGCGTTTCCGTGAGGATCTCGCCGAAGGCCTGACCACCCACACCCCGGATGCGACGGCGAAGCTGTGCGCCCTGCACGCCCGTAAGGTCGCCAAGCCGGGCGACAAGTTCATCCTCGGCAAGCCCGCTGAGCACATGAAGATTGACGTGCTCATGGCCGACATTCTGGCTCACGAGGCCGCGGCGGATGAGCACGCCGAAGGCTGGGAGGCCGGCGGCGCTATCAGCTTCGCATGGTAAAGGACACCAATCGTATGACTGACCAGATCACCCGCGACGAGGCGAAGCTCCTTGCTGACGCTGAGAACGCCCTGAACCTCACGGCACCGGCGGACCGTAAGCACCGCGCGTATTACGAGGGCCGCCAGACCCTGCAGCACCTTGGTCTGGCGCTGCCCCCGTCGCTGCGTACCCTCGAGACCGTCGTCAACTGGCCCCGGGTCGTGGTCGACACTATCGAGGAGCGTCAGGACGTGCGCGGCATCATGGTTCCGTCGCATCCCGAGGTCGCTGAGGATCTGCGCGCCATGATTGACGCGAACGATCTCGCCGCTGAGCTGTGCAAGTGGAAGCGTGACCGGCTGATTTATGGACGGGCTTATCTGTCCGTCGGTGTGGGCGACGCCGAGGGCGACTACCCCATAGTGTGCGTGGAATCTCCCCGTCAAATGACCGTGAAGTACGACTATCGCCGCAAGACGATCACCCACGCGGTACGTATCGTGACCGACCAGGCCGCCGACGGCACGCAAACCAGGTACGCGACGATCTACACGCCGAACGCCACCACCACCTACGCGACGGTAGGCGGCGCGTGGCGCGTCGTCGACCGCGACCAACACCGGCTCGGCATCGTCCCCGTTATCCCGTCTTTCAACCGCCAGATGACGGGCGAAACGGCCGGCCACTCGGAGATGGACGACATCATGGGCGTTACCGACGCAGCCGCCCGCGCGATTACCCAGATGCAAGCCGCATTGGAGACCAACGCAGTGCCCAAGCGCATCATCATGGGCGCCAAGCGCAGCGACTTCGCGGACCCGTCCGCGTGGACCAATTACTTGAATCCGTTTGTTGCCCTGCAGAACGCGGGCGCGAAGGTCACCCAGCTTGCCCCCGGCGAACTGAGCAACTTCCACAGCACCATCGAGCTATACGGGAAGCTCGCCGCGTCCCTGACCGGCTTCCCCGCCCGGTACTTCGGCCTCATCACCACGAACCCGCCCGCTGAGGGCGCGATCCGCGCTGAGGAATCGAAGCTCGTCAAACGTGTGGAGCGGGTCAACGCCGAGTGTGGCGCCGCCCTCTCTAGGGCGCTCACAATCGCCGCCCGCATCATGGGCCACACAATCCCCATGGGCGCCGTCAACGTCGCCTGGCACGACCCCGCAACCCCAACATTCAGCCAAAAAGCGGATGCCCTGCAAAAGCTCGCGGGCGGCAAGCCCCTTATTAGCCGCGAGGGAGCCTGGGACGAGCTCGGATGGGACGACGCCCGCAAGGCCACCGAACGCGCGTATCTGCGCGAGGAAGAAACCGACCCCGACCTCCTGCGCCTGTTGGAAAAGACCACCCCCGCACTAATCGACGAGACAGACACAGCCAATGGCCACGATCCCGCCCGCGATTAGCCACCATTACGGGCTGGTCCGTGAGCAGGAGGCCCATGCGCTGGCCACAGCGACGCGTCAGTGGCGCAAGCTCGGCCCTAACTGGATCGCCGAGGCGTGGGCAGATCGTGTTCCAACCGTCGCCGCGGCGGTCACGGCTGCGCAGCGGACAGCGGCGGCCAGTGCCCTAGTCAGCGGCGCTCTCGCACTCGGGCAGCAAGACACCTGGGCCGCCCCTGACGGCCTCGTCGACCCCGGCGCGTTCGCTGGCCTCGCCGCCGACGGACGAGACCTTGAAAAACTGTTGAATATCCCAGCTCGCACAACGCGCCGGCTCATCGGGCAAGGGATGGACGCTGCCCAAGCACTTGAAGCTGGCGAGCGCCAACTGACGATGATGGTTCTCACGGAGATCGCTGACGCGGGCAGGGGCGCGGCGGGCGTGCAGATCGCAGCCCGGCCCCGCGTCGGCTACGTGCGGATGCTTGAACCGCCGTCCTGTTCGCGGTGCGTTATCCTAGCGGGCCGTTTCTACCGCTGGAACCAAGGGTTTTTGCGGCATCCCCGGTGCGACTGTAAGCATGTGCCCACCATGGTCACGGACCAGGCCGAGGCGTTCGCGCGCGGTCTCATCGACGACCCGTACGAAGCTTTCACCCGTATGAGTGAAGCCGAGCAGAACCGCGTGTTCACGAACGCGGGCGCTCAGGCTATCCGCGACGGCGCCGACATGTATCAGGTCGTCAACGCCCGACGCGGCATGAAGTACAGGGGCGCGTTCACCTCTGAGGGCACCAGCAAGCACGGGTGGGCGGGCCAGATCCTACGGCGTGGGCAGAAGCGCATGACCCCGGAGACGATCTACCGCCTGAACCCGAACCGTGAGCAGGCCGTCGAGGCCCTGCGCGCGCAGGGATATATCACCGGGCGCGGCCAGGTCAGCGGCGGCGCGCTGCGCGGCCAGTACGAGGCCACCTATGAGGGCCGCCGCATGACAGCCGCCGAACGCCGCGTATTCGTGGCGACCCGAAACTGGGAAGAAGTGCAGGCAGGCCTAAACCCGTACACCGCCGCCGCCGTCGAACGCCACGGCGGCGCCCGCATCGGCGGCCAAGACCGACCACTGACCCCCTTCGACCGTGCGCGAGCAGAAGCCGAATACTACGCGGCGGTCGCATCGAACGGAGAAGCAGGCCTCATGCGTCGCCTGTTCAACGCCGAATACAAGGCGCTCGCCGCCGACATCTAAGCCCCCGACTCGCGCCGCGACGGCGCGGGCGGCCCCCCTCGAGCGATTCGAGAAAGGAAAACACATGCCCACCGAAACCACCGACCAGACGCCAGACACCAACGCCAACGAGGCCGCCGCTGAGGAAACCCTCAACGAAGGCGGCGTCAAGGCACTTAGGGCCGAACGCGACGCGCGCAAGGCCGCCGACGCGCGCGTCAAGGACCTCGAAGCCCAGATCGCGGCCCTGTCCGTGAGCCTCGAGGAGACCAAGACCGCCGGAACCGCCGCCGCCGAACAGGCCGCCGCACAGGTCGCAGAACTGCAGGCCAAGCTCGCCCGCGCCGAAGTCATCCACACGATGCACGTCCCTGACGCGCTCGCCGACTTCCTGCAGGGCAGCAACACGGAGGAGCTCACGGCGTCCGCTGAAAAGCTCCTCGCCGCGATCCCCGCACCCGCGCCGGCACCGGCCCCTGACGCGGCCCCCGCGCCGCTGGCAATGCGTCCCGACCCCTCGCAGGGCGGCGCGCCCGAACCGGAGACCACCGTGGACGCGCTCACGGCAATGCTGGTCGAGGCCGTCGGCGGGCGCTGACATCTGAGCAGCCCACCCCACCCCACAATCTCACGCTCGAAGGGAGCACCCCAAAATGGCAATCACCGCCGCAAAGAAGCTGACAGACTTTTCCGGGTTTATCAAGCCGGAATTGGCTGGCCCCATTTTCGACGAGGCCGCCAAGGGCAGCGCCGCAATGTCCCTCATCCGCAAGGTACCGCTCGGCGCATCCGGCCAGGCCTTCCCCATCGTCACCAGCAAGCCCACCGCCAACTGGACCGCTGAGGGCACGCAGAAGCACACCACCGAGGCCTCCCTCGGCCTGGTGAAGATGGAACCCAAGAAGCTCACCGCAATTGCGGTGGCCTCTCAGGAAGTGGTCCGCGCGAACCCCGGCGGCTACTCTGAGACCCTGAAGGCCCTCCTCGCCGAGGCTTTCGCCCGCGCGTTCGATCTCGCTGTGTTCCACAACAAGGGCGGCGACGGCACCGGCACCGGACCGTTCGGCACCTCCCTGTCCGCCACGACCAAGGCCGTCACCCTGGGCGCCACCGCTGGCGCGAACGTGTACGACGACATCGTCAAGGGCATGGGCCTCAACCTGCAGGGCACCCCCAAGAAGCAGGTTACCGGTTTTGCCCTGGATACGGGCTTCGAGGTCGACCTCCTCACCACCAAGGACGCGTCGGGCCGCCCGCTGTTCGCCGAGGCCTCCTATGACGGCCTGATCCCCGCCCTGCGCTCGGGCTCGATCCTGGGCCGCCCCTCCTACCTGCACGAGAACGTCGGCAACGACAAGACCGTCGGCTTCCTGGGCGACTGGACCAAGGCCGCGTGGGGCACCGTCGGTGGCATCACCATGGACGTGTCCACCGAGGCAACGGTCACCATCGGCGGGCAGCTCGTCTCCCTGTACGAGAACAACTTGGTTGCCATCCGCGCGGAGGCCGAGTACGGCTTCGCGCTGGCCGACCCGTCGGCTTTCGTCAAGATCGCCCGTAAGTGACCGACCCCGTCGCTCACTTGACAAGCCCGTCGGGTGACCACGTCGCCGTGCCCGCGAGCCAACTCCCCTACTGGGAGCGCCTCGGGTACGTGCGGCGTGGCCCCGGCGGGCTTGCCACCCCCCACCGACAACGAGTGAAAGGCGGCCCCCGCGTGGCCTACGCGACCGTAATCGACGTGGCGACCACGCTAGGCCGCCCCATCACAGACCCGGATGAGCAGCGCCAAGTCCTGAACTGGATCGGCAAGACCGAGCGCATCATCAGCGCCCGCCTCGGAGACCTGGCCGCGCTTGACCGCCAGATCCTCGCCGACGTCATCAGCGAGGTCGTCGCACGCCGCGCCCGCAACCCAGACGGCAAGCGGAACGAACGCATCGATGACTACAGCTACACGCTGGACGCCGCCGCGTCGGCTGTGGAGCTGACCCTCACCGCCGACGAATGGGCACGCCTGTCTCAGGACGGCTCTACGTCGGGCGCCTACATGCCAGTACTGGCCCCCGCGCCCTGGTATGGGGGCCGCGACGCCGCCACGACGCCGACGGGGGGCTGGGCATGAGCGCACGCACCGCCGTCCTCGCGGGCCGCAAGGCCGCCGAAGCACTCATGGTCGACCGCGCGACCGTCACCCGCCCGACCGTCACCACAGGAGGCGACGGCCTCGACGAGATCGCTGAAACACCCGTCTGGTCTGGCCCCTGCAAAGTCCAGACCTACGAGGCGCACGAGACCGCGGCGAACGCCGCCGGGGCGCTCGTCACCATCCAGCGCTACAGCATCCACCTACCGCACCATGTGGACGTTGTGCGCGTTGGTGACCTGATCCGCGTCGCAGGCTACCTGAGCGTCTTTCGCGTGACTGGCTTGTTCGACAAGACGCACGTCACGTCTCGCCGCTTCCAGGTGGACGTTGAAACCAACGGAGACGACCTCCTGTGACTGGCATCGAGATCGACACGACCGAGGTCAGGCAGATCGCCGCCGACGCGACCCGGATGCCCGGTGAACTCTCACGCTGGCTTAGGCCCGCCGTCAGCCGGGGCGCGCTGAACATCAAACGCGCCATGCAACAGGATCTCGAGCAGTCGGGCAACGCGGGCATCCGCGCCGTCGCCCGGTCCATCTCGTATGACCTCATCGATGGGGATCACACCATTGAAGCGGAGATCGGCCCGGACAAGCCGTCGGGTGCCCTGGCGAATATCGCCTATTTCGGCACGTCGAGGGGTGGCGGCCACACCCGCGACCCTATCGAACCGCTGAATGAGGAGGCCGAGGCCTTCCAGAAGGCCGTCGCCGACATTGTAGGAGAGCTATGGGGCTGACACTCAGCATTATGAACCAGATGCGTTACCGCCTCGCTTCCCTCACGTCGTCGGGGGTGACTGTCAAAGCGTTCATCGGTGACCCACCCGGCAACCCCGGCCCGCCGTTCGTTTTCGTGTGGGGCCCGCCCACGCTGGCCAAGTCCGAAGCCATGAGCGGTTGCGGCGGGGATGTTGACGTGCGCCTGCACGTGCAGGTCGTCGCACCCACCACCGCGAACGTCTTGGACCTCGCAGATCAGGTGACCGCCATCCTGGCCGGTGAGGTTCCAACGGTGCCCGACTGGCGTTGCTTCCCGCTCAAGCACGTCGGTGTGACGGACGTGCGCTCGGACAACTCGACCGTGGGCGCGCCCGCGAACAGGGCGCCCCGCTACTGCACCGTAACGTTCCGCGCGCAAGCCACACCCGAAACGAAGGAGGACTGAATGGTCACCGCATACAACACCCGAACCGGCGTTTTCCAGGACATCCCCGAGCACTGGATCGGCCACCCGATCTGGGGTGAGGACTGGACTCTCACCCCGCCCCCCGAGGCCCGCGAACCTCTGTGTTGCGGCCAGGAGGAACCCACCGACGCCCCCGACAGTGGGGACGACACCACCGACACCCTCACCGAAGGAGACTAAATCATGGCAGGAGCAAAGACCCTGGCCGATGGCCGAATTGCTCTGTGGGCGCTGACCGCGAAGCCCGAGGACATCACCAAGCCCACCGTCGCCGAAATCACGGCCGGCAAGAAGATTTCTTGCCGAATCCTGAAGAACGACTACGCGCTCGGCGCTGAGTCGGACACGGAAATTGCCGAGCAGGAAATGTGTAAGAAGGGGGAGGGAAAGGCACCCGGCCCGACTACTTACGCCGGCAATATCACCGTCCTTCGGTACCTCGACGAGGCTGGTAAGCCCGTCGCCGCCGACGACTTCGTCTGGGACCTCATCAAGAAGAAGGGGACGACCATTTGGCTGGTCGAACGTGAAGGCCCGGACGAATCCAAGGAGATCGCGGAAGGCGACATTGTCAGCGTGTACGAGGCGGTCCTCGGTACGCCGACCAAGCCCAGCGACCGCTTCGCTGGGTATATCAAGAGGACGGCCAAGCTCAACATCATGGACGCCGCCGAGGACGTAGTAGTGGTAAGCAACGTACTCCCGGCCTGACCTCACTATCTCCCGCCCGGCAGGTTCCAACAATTGGGCTGCCAGACCTGCCGGGCGGGTACCCCACCAACGGCAGCCCACACCCCACAGCTACACATAGGAGCATGGCATGGCAGCCCAAGACGAAGAGCTCACGATGAGCGACCTGAACCTCACCCACACGGCCCCCACCGAGACCGTCACGCCTGAGACGTTCGATCTCGCGGCCTGGATCGCGGGCGTCACCCCCGTCCAGCGCACGGTCACCATCTACGCAAGGGGCGACCTGTTCGCGGACTTGTCTGCCCTCGAGACCCGGTACGACGAGGCGAAGCGCGCCGCCAACGTGGACGACATGCGCGCCCTCAAGGAACGGATGCGCGAGGTCGCAGACCAGATCCGCGCGTCTGCCCTCGACATCACCGTGCAGGGCCGAAGCGCCGAATGGGTGCAGCGCTTCCGTAAGGACATGGACGAGCGCGGCGTCGACGGCGATCAGGCGACGCTCGAGCAGCTCGCCGCGCAGATCACCGCCCCCGAAGGCCTCACCGTGGACATGCTCTCCACCCTGCGCGACCGCATCGAACCGCAGGTCGTGGCGCTCGTTCAGGCGGTCGCCACCGTTAACACCATGAAGCCGACGATCTCGGTCCCTTCGTGACGGAGTGCCTGGACCGGCCCGCTGGCGCGTGGCTGGTTCGGGCGCTCCGAAGCGCGAAGAAATGGGGCCGCCGCCCGACCGAGTTCCTGGGCGTCCCCGGCGACACGTGGGGCGAAATGGACAGCACGCTCGCGGGCGCGCTCGACATGTACGAGGACACGCGCGTCGGCTCCTACGGGTACCCCAAGCGCCTCACTGAAGGCGACTACGAGGGCTATTTCGAGGTGGAAGAGCGTCAGGATAACGCTCAAATGGCCTTCGATTTGTGGCGTAAGAAGCATAAGAACGGGCCCGCGCCCGGCATGGTCCCGACGGTGGTGTTCACCGGCACCGAGGACTAGCCGGGCGGGGGGCCCGTCACATAGCGGCGCGACAGCGCGGAAAGGCAAATGCCCATGACTGAACGGTCAATTAAGGTCACCCTGCGCGCAAACGTCAGCGATTTCAACCGGCAAATCAAGAGCGCCGCGACAAGCCTCGACCAGCTCGCAGCGAAGGGCGACCCCACCGGCAAGGTCGCTGAAACCACCATGGGCCGCCTTGTACAGTCCGCTCAGCTACAGCGCGCCGCATGGGACACCGCCTCCACGGCAATGGTCGGCTACGGTGTCGCAGCGGCCGCCGCCGCCGGCTACGTCGTCAAGTCTTTCGCAGACTTTGACCAGGCGATGAGCAACGTTCAGGCGGCCACGCACGAGTCCGCCGAAAACATGGACCAGTTGCGCGAGGCTGCGATTCAGGCGGGCGCGGACACGGCGTTCAGCGCGTCCGAAGCCGCCGGCGCAATCGAAGAGCTCGCCAAGGCGGGCGTGTCTACCGCTGACATCCTGAATGGTGGCCTCAAGGGCTCGCTCGACCTGGCCGCCGCCGGCGGCATGGGGGTCGCCGACGCCGCCGGAATCGCATCAATCGCCTTGACCCAGTTCAAGGTCTCTGGCTCGGACGTCGGCCACGTCGCCGACCTCCTCGCTGCCGGCGCAGGCAAGGCCATGGGCGACGTGTCCGACCTGGGCGCGGCCCTCAAGCAGTCGGGCCTCATTGCCTCCCAGACCGGCCTCAGCATCGAAGAAACCACGGGCGCCCTGGCCGCGTTCGCCGCCGCCGGAAACATCGGCTCGGACGCTGGCACCTCGTTTAAGACGATGCTCCTGCGCATGACCCCACAGTCTAAGCAGGCCGCGAAGATCATGGAAGAGCTCGGCATTAGTGCGTACGACGCGCAGGGGCAGTTCGTCGGCCTGGCCAACTACGCGGGGCAGCTCCACGACAGCCTGTCAAAGCTCACCGCCGAGGACCGTCAGTCGGCCCTTAAAAAGATGTTCGGCGACGACGCGATTCGCGCCGCGTCGATCCTGTACGAGCAGGGCGCGCAGGGCATCCAGTCCTGGATCGACAAGGTCAACGACGCCGGGTACGCCGCCGAGACCGCCGAGGCCCGCATGGACAACCTCAACGGAGACCTCGAGAAGCTCGGCGGTAGTTTCGAGACCCTGTTTATCAAGAGCGGGTCGGGCGCTAACGACTTCCTGCGCAGCATCGTGCAGTTCGCCGAGCAGGCCGTCAACGCGTTCAGCGCGCTACCCGCGCCCGTGCAGCAGGGCGCGCTCGGCCTCGCCGCCTTCACGTCCGCCGCCGCCCTCACAGCGGGCGCCGGAATGAAAATATTTACGACGATCACCGACATCCGTACGGCTCTGTCATCTCTGAACGGCTCGATCCCATTCATCACCCGCATTGGCAGCGGGTTTTCCGCAATGAGCGGCGGCCTCGCTGAGACACGCGCCGCAATCGGCGGCTTCGGCAACGCCTGGGTGACCGCCCGAGCGAACGGCGTGTCGAACGTCAGCGCGCTCGCGCAGGCCGCAACCCCGGCCCTGTCTGGAATCGGCAACGCCGCGAAGGGCGCAGGAAACGCCCTCCTGGGCGCGTTCGGCGGCCCGTGGGGCCTCGCCGCCACCGCCGGAATCGTGGCACTGACAAGCGCCCTCGCCGACTACCAGGCGAAGCAGGCCCGCGCAAACGCCATGGCTCAGGAGTTCGCGAGCACGCTCGATGCAGTGTCAAATTCGGCGACAGCAGCGACGCGCGGCTCGGCCTTGAAGCGCCTGAACGAAGAGACCAAGACGTTTTGGGGCGGCCACATGTCCGGCGCGTCCGCTTACGAGAAGCTCGGCGGCGACATCAACGACTACGTCGACGCCGCCATGGGCTCCGAAGAAGCGAACGCACGCGTTCGCGCCCTCCTGGCCGAAGTCAGCAAGGCAAACGACCGGGGCCCCGGCCTGAGCACGTGGGGCAAGGAAACCGCCGACAATGTGCACGACGCCACTCAAGCCCTAGACGAGGCGCAGGCAGCCATGGGCAAGGCCGCGCAGATTAACGACCAGGCCGCCCGCGCAGGCGTCGACCACGCGTCCGCGCAGGACAAGCTCGCAGGAGCCGCCAACAGAGCCCAGAAGGCCATGGAGGACCAAGCCAAGGCCACGCACGACCTGATCGACGCCCAAAAAACCCTGCAGGACATCATCCTCGGGGAGCGCGGTTCGTGGCGAAACCTGTATGACGCCATTGACGCGGCGAACGCCGCCGTCGAAAAAAACGGCCAGACCCTCGACATCACGACGGCGGCGGGCCGCGCCAACCAGGCCGCGCTCGACGACCTCGCACAGTCGGGCTGGAAACTCGTCGAAAGCATGGAAAAAAACGGCGCGACCATGGAGGACATGCAAGCCGCCATGCAGCTCACGCGCGACAACTTCATCAGCGTTGCACAATCGATGGGCCTGTCAGCAGAGCAGGCCGCCGCGCTCGCGGATCAGCTGAACCTCATTCCGACGAGCATCGAAAGTCATGTGACCGCTGAAACGGCGGCGGCGAACGCGTCCGTTGACGCGTTTATCGCCTACGTGCAAGCGCAGAACGGCGGCACGATCACGATCAACGCCGTTAACGATTCCGCGATCACAACGATCCTGGAAACCCTCGGCTATGCGAAGAACCAGGACGGAACGATCACGATTGATGCGAACAGCGACCCGGCTATCGCTCAGCTGGTCGCGTCTGTCGGCCAGGTGGACGCGGCGACCGGCACGGTCACCATCGATGGAAACAACGATCAGGCGAACGCGAAGCTCGACGCAATCAAGGCCGCAATCGACGGTTACAGCCCTTATGTCAACATCAACGCCAACGATTACGTGTCGGGCAAGATGGAGGGCATCAAGGCCGCTTGGAATGGGCAAACCTGGTATGTGAACATCGTCGGCCAGTACTCGCAGAGCGGCGGCCCGACTGCGCAGGCCGACGGGTCGGTCCTGTCCTTCTACGCGGGCGGCGGCTTCCACCGTGAGCGGCACGTCGCGCAGATCGCCCCGGCGGGCGCCTGGCGCGTCTGGGCCGAGCCTGAAACCGGGGGCGAGGGATACATCCCGCTCGCCAAGTCTAAGCGCAAGCGCAGCGAGGCGATCCTCGGGCAGATCGCCGACATTTTCGGCGGCACCTACATCCCCGGCAACGCGACACCCTACGCGACGGGCGGCGTGGGCGGCAACTCGACCGGCGCAGGGGCGGCGAACGTCCACGTCACGGCGGTTGTCACCAATCCCTGGACGGGTGAGCAGGCGCGCGCGTTCGCGCGAACCGAGGCCGTCAAGGTCGTGAGGAGCGTACAGTGACAATCAAGGCGTGGATACACAAGGAAACGGGGCTGCCCTGTTTCTACCTGGACGGCACCGACGCCGGCGCCGCCGTGTATGACGGGGACCGTCTCATCAACCCCGCCGACACGGCCAACCAGGCGTCGGCGTTCTGTGACCCGTTCGCGCCGCCCGGCGTGGCGACGACCTACACGGTAGGGTCACGGCGGTTCACGCTCACTCGCCGCGGCGAAGGCTACGCAGTCACCAGCCTTGACTCACGTCAGCGGGCCGTCGTCTCCTACATCGGGGACGACGCCCGCGACTACGACACGCGGGCGACCGCGACGGACATCAACGCCCGCCGCACCCCCGTCATCCGCTGGGCGGGCGTCGCAGCCGCCTACACCGGGCGGCTTGAACTCCTCGCCTATGCTGAGGAAAGCGCGCGCCTCGAACGCATCCTCGAAGCCCGCCAGCCGGTGATCGCCGTCCACTCGCACGACTCGTGCGACCTGCAGGACTGCGACATCCCCGCCGTGCGCGTCCTGGCCATCACGCATTCGACCAGTCAGCGGACGGGCCGCCGCGACCGGGTCCGCCGCCAATGGGCCCTGGACTACAAGCAGATCGACCTTAGCGAAGCGTCGGGCCTCCTCGGGAACGTCCCGGTCGTCACGTGGGGCACATGGGACGCCAGGTCGAAATGGCAGGGCCGCAAGTACGTTGATCTTCTGCGTGAGTTTGCGGGGATGCCGTGAGGGGCGGGCCGAACGCAGCGGCGCTCGCCGCCCCGACCACCATCGATGTTCACGTCGCGTCGGTCCTGGCCGGGCGCGTCCTCGCTGAGGACATCCCCGTCGTCAGCGCGCAGCTCGAAGCGTCGACGGATCGCACGCCCCGCGAGCGCCTCACGCTCGAGGCCCCGCACGGGTGGGTGCCCCGTGACCCCGGCGACCCGCTGAACAACTACGGGCAGCGTTTGCATGTCACGCAGACGATCACGACGGGCGGCGTGACGACCCGCATCAAGGTCGGCATCTACCAGATCGACGCGTGGGAGGAAACCAGCAGCGGCGGGGTCAGCGTGACCGCGTACGATCTCCTGCAGCGGTGCGAGAAAAACCCGATGGATTGGCCGTCATCACCGCCCGGCGGCGCGACCGTCTCATCGGAGTTTCAGCGCCTCGCGGGCGCCCCGGATGAGGGCGGCCTGCAGGTGATCGTCGACGACGGCGACCAGCCGATCCCACGCACTTTCGAGTGGGGCACGTCCCGTACGGAGGCCATGGGGAAGCTGGCCGACGCTTATGGGCTTGCCTGGACTGTGCGCCCCGACGGGGCCCTGCACGTGTGGAAGCCCCTCGTCGGGGTCGCGTCTGAGACCTACACGGGCCGCGACCTCCTCATCGAGGCCGCACGCAAGAGCAGTGAGCGTCGCCCGAACCGCTGGTTTGTCGGCACGACCGGGGAGACACCCGAGGGCGGCGGCGACGCCCCCCACTACGACGGCATAGCGACCCTCTACGATGCGCCGTACCAGCCGTCCGTGTACGGCGTGGTCACGGAGCGCAGCGAAATGCAGATGACGGACTTGCAGGGCACGGTGCAGCAGGCCGCCGAAACGTACAGGGCGAAGGCCCTCGCCGCGCGCGGTTCGCGCAGCCTTGCGCTCGCGTCTGATCCGCGCATTGAGCTGTGGGACACGATCAGCGTGGAGACGGGCGATGAGATCGTGACCGGCACCGTCACCGGCTATTCCATCGATCTGGCCGACTCTGATGCGCAAATGCGCGTCGACCTGGAGGTATACAGCCTTGTCAACGCCCGATAGCCTCTCTGATTGGCTCGACCTCACCCCCACCCGCGCCCCCTCGCCGCACACGGGCCCCGTGCAGGGCACGGTCACGGGCATTGTCGACCAGGGCGCCGGCCTCGTCGAGGTCACACCCCACGGCGCGCCCGCCGGCACCACGGTTGTTGTCCCCTCGACCGCTGGCATCACCTGGCAGGGCGCGCCCGTACGACTCGACCGCGACACCACCGG
>ERZ773197.1341-NODE-1341-length-17194-cov-7.799171_pt1 | contig 17194 bp, 17 predicted proteins | sample MGYA00580999_ERZ773197 | MGnify/ENA primary metagenome ERZ773197 (study PRJEB29015, sample SAMEA2738166) | human oral metagenome | biome: human oral; feature: human-associated habitat; material: saliva | place: China | collected 2185 ...
AAATGTAGCAAGGGGCGGGAAACCCCTTGACCTGCCAGGTCGAGCCGACCGGCTCCACCTGAACCACAACAGAAGGAAAAACATCATGCTTAGCTCCCTGTTCACTTCCTCAACCCCACCCACAAACGAACTTGCGGTTAACCTGCTCGTCGCGTTCGCCCTCCTACTCCTCATTCTGTGCGCCGCCTTCATTGTGTGGCCCGAACCTAAAACTGCTCGCAAAATCAAGAACAAGATGATATGGCACCTAGTAACGACAATTGAAAAAGAAAACATCGACAAAGAAACCCGCCTTGAAAACCTGAAAATCCGCGACTGGAACCCCTTCATCAAAAAAGAAACCATCACCAAGAACCCAACCTATAATGACGTTCTCCGCCACCGCCCCACCATCACCTTCAAGACCAAAAGCTCGGTTCAAAAGTGGGGAGAAGAACTCACATCAAACTTCTATTTTCAGGACGGCAACACCTGGTCAATGGATGATCCATCCTTTGACTGGAACGGTGACCCCGAAAACGCCGAACCGAGAAAAAGGCTCAACAGCGTAATTCACATTGTCCCGTCCGACCGGGATTACTCCTACACGACCACTGAGATTTGGCATTATCGCCTCTGCAACAAGAAGCAGCTCAAAGAAGAAGGCGCGGCTCACGAGCACACCGGCATGTGCGAACTTATTAACTCGGTCAAACACGTGACCTGGCACATCAGGAAAGGCTAGAAGCCACAACAAAAGGTGCCCGACCCCTAGAAAGGGGTGGGGCACCTTTTATTGTGCATCAAGCGAAAAAGAACCCATTCGGCGGGCGGAAATAACGCTCAGAGACAACCGCGTGACGCTCCACGTCCTCCACGGTCACCGCACCGCTCTCACACTGTCGCGCGAAATCCTCCAGAACGTCCAGGGTCGTTTTCTCACCTTCGGCTGCGGGCTCAACCCGCACCCGCTGACGGGCTCCAGCATGACCAAACGCGGCACTGATGAACCCTTGCACCGCCGCCGCTGATAGCGGCGGCACAGGCCGCTGGAGGGCCGCGTCTGCGGCGGCGACCCATTCCACCAAACCGGCCAGTGTGTCGGTTGCTTGGGCGGTGATTTCCCATTGCTGCGAGCCGGGGCGGCGGAACTCCACGGTGACAGTGAATAGCGGGTCAGGAGGGGCCATGTCAGACCTTTCAAGCAGGGATTGAGAAGCCCCGCCAGGCATGATGCCTGGCGGGGCTCTTGAAAGATTCCTAATTGTTCAACTTTCGCTGAACGTGGTTCCTCTTTTTTGTTCACGCTGACTAGCGGAAACGCAAGCCTTCAATGAAGGCCCTGCACCGTGCGGTGCAGGGAATATTAAGGCCAAGGAACCTTAGTGATTCCAGATTAACATTTCGCGGCGGACGGCGCATCTGTTTTGGTCATTTTGGTGGTGAATTTTTTGTGCGGGGGTTTCACGATCAGCGGCGGTGCCGCTGGATGTGAACCCCCTGCACCAAAAGAGGCGGGAAGCTGCGGGACTGTATGCACTCTGGAGAACATTTTTTGTGTGACGTGCATCATGTGGAAAACTTCGTGCAAGGTGGGGGGTTTTGTAGCGAAAGGTGGGGGGTTTTGTAGCGAAAGGTGGGGGGTTTTGTAGCGAAACCCCTATTTTTGGGGGGTTTTGTAGCGAAACTTTTTGACCTGACACCCCCTTCTTCCTTGCAATAGCGGGGAAAAACCGTTGTTTCTGGGGTGAGCACCAATGATGATGATTAATCATCTGACGCGCGAGGGGGAAGCTGCGGGACTGTGGAAATCACCAAGAGATGAGATGATGATGACGATATGAAAAAAGGCTCAGGGTTTGGTGGACAGTGAATGTCTTCCGGTGCTAGTGTGGAGGCATCAAAAAGTCCCGCGGCTAATTGCTGAACCAGCCCGGGACCCGGCAACACCTTTTGCGTAGTTAGGCGTTACATTGGAAAATTTTACCGCATCATTGAGTGCAAAATCTACTGTCCAGAGCAACGAAGCTCAACAGGAACTTGGGTTTTATCCCGTCGCTTTCATTTCATGCGCTTTGCCCTATCGTGACCCCCGAAAGCAACTCGGCGCGGTCACTGAGGCCTACACCTGGACACGACAGAACGGGCCGGTGTCCCTTAGTCTAACCGCCGGGTCATACGTGGACGGACACGGCGACACACAGCTTCACCTCCCCTTCGGGCGATACGCCCGCATTTTGCTAATGTGGCTGACCAGCACGGCAATTAAACATCAGTCCCGCAGCTTCCCTCTGCCGACCTCAGCACGCGGCCTGTTGGCTGAACTTGGCATTGATTGGTCCCGCAGCCAGGCCCGAGACATCATCAAGCAATTGCGCGCCCTGCTAGCCGCTCAGTGCGTGGTCACGCACCATGAACAGCGCGGCGATAACTTTGTGGGCATCACCGAAGAACGTTTCACGATTGGGACCCGCGCCCGCCTGATTTTCTCGACTGATGAGAACTTCGGAGATTTTGACCCCTCCACCCCCTCGCACATTGAGCTTTCAGAGGCTTTCTTCACGCACATCACCGCTGGCAACATTGCGCCGGTGCTGCTGGACCGCTGGCGTGAGCTCATCACGACGAGCAATTCTCCCATGGCCGCCGACCTTTTTCTCTGGCTGGCTTTCCGTGCACCGCAAATCACCCGTGACACTCGCATTTCCTGGGCGAATCTGCAAGCGCAGCTGGGCTCTGCAACAGGTCGAGAGCGCAACTTCATCATGGCGGCAACCCGTGCGCTGGAAAAAGTTTCTGAGGTCTTCCCCGAGATGAACTTTTCGGTGCTGGGCGCAGGCGCACACCGCGGATTCCGCGGCGTGATCCTGCACCCCAGCCCGGATGCTGACCTGCTGGGGCTGAATCCCCGACTGCATCATCAGGAGCTGGCAAAGGCACAGGCCGCAGCTGAACGTGCAGGGCTAAGTGAGCCCGCAACGGTGAGCCGTGACGTGAACCTGAATCAGCTTCGTGCAGAGCTGGTGCATGGCGGCCTGAAAGCCGCTGAAAGCGCCTCTGATGAACTCTTGAGCGGCGCTGTTGATGTTGTTCTGAACCGTGCAACGAAGAAGCCCGCGCACCCTCAGGCGTTCGTTCGCGTCAGCATTGCCAAGGAGCCGGAACTGCTGACCGGCGCACCTGCAACTCCCGCAATGAGCGCAGCTCCCGCCGTGTCTGTTGCCCCGGCACCGGTGGCAACCTTGCCGGTCGAGGTCTGCCCCGTTCATCACGAAAACGTTTCCGGTCTGGTCTGCTCTGAGTGCGCCGTTGAGCTGAAAATTGCTGACACCGACCAGGCGCAGGCGGCGGCCTGCTGGAGCGCGATTCGCACCCGCCTGACCCGTCTCAAGCGCGAGGGCGTGGACACGTCCGGCGCTTGGATAACCTACGACTCTTTCGCTTCTCGTCACGGTCTGTGACGCAGAGCTGATTCACTGCACCCAAAAACCCCTATAATCATTGTGTTCTCTGACACTTCCGGCTCAGGGGGCACCCTCTCTGAAAGGTCAAAGATGAGCCTGACTGCATCTTTTTCTGGCTTTCTCGCAGCCGCCCCTGAAACCCGCATCACCGAAAGCGGGAAGCCCCTAACCCGCTTCCGCGTCGGAGTCTCTGACAGCTTCCGTGACGCAACCGGAAAGTTCATCGAACGCCCCACCGTTTGGGTCAATTGCCAGGCGTGGAACGACACCGCCGAGGCAATCCGCAACGCAAACTTTGCCACCGGTTCCGCAGTCGTCATCATCGGTGAATGGCGACAGAGCGACTGGACGGACAAGACCACAGGTGAGGCCCGTTCAACCCGATTCGTGGATGTCTCCAACATGGGGCCAGACATCACCATTCGCAAGAAGAGCCAGAAGCCCGCCGCCGGGGCGGCGGCTCAACCGGCGGCACCCGCCGCAGCAGCAGCCGAAGACGAGGTGAACCCCCTGTGAAGCTTCCCGAATGGCTGAACAATCCGGTTTTCCGCAAAATTGCTGGTCTTGATCCGCTCCCGAGCTCTTCGAGCACGGAGCCGGAGCAGGCCAGCACCCCGCAAGAGCCCGCAGCCGAAGACGGTGCATTGTTCACCCCGGTTCAGCCTAAACCCTCGCTGGGGAAGCGGGTATTGCGCATTGCCGTGTGCATCGTGCTGATTCTCATCTTCTGGATTGGGATTCGCACCATGATTTGGGGCAACAGCACCCGGCAAGCTGCCGCACCTGTGCCCATCAGCGCGACGTTCCCGACCGCAACCGCCGAAGGCGTTGCCTCACGGTTCACTGTCGCGTTCATGACCTGGGAGGAGGGCGAGGCCGGAGCCAAAGCCCGCGCCGAAGCTCTGAAACCGTTCCTGGCGACCCGCGGCGGCGACATCGACGGCAAATTCGGGTGGAATGGCAAGGGGTCACAGAAGGCTGAGAACCCCACCGTCATGAGGGTGCAGGTCCTCGACGAGACGACCGCGCGGGTGCTGGTGATGGTGGACATCGTCAGCGGCGACAAGCGCAACAGCGCCGGTCTGGAAATGACGGTGCGAGTCATTGACGGTGCCGGAGTAGTCGTCGGCAATCCGGGCGTGGTTGCAATTCCCGCAGCCCCGACCATTCCCGCTGAGCAGGAATCCACCTCAACGGACAGCCAGCTGACCCGCTCCACAAAGAACGAAGCTCAAAGCTTCTTTGGCCTTTTTGCCGCATCGGACAATCTCGATTCTGTCACCGCACCGGGCGCGAAGATTCGCGGCCTCCGCGGTACCTGGGGCACCGCCACGGTCACCGCATGGACGGTCAATGAAGGCGGACCCGACCGGCGAACCGCCACCGCAGAAGTCACCTTTGACAATGGCGGAACCCAAATCAAGCAGACTTTCACTCTCTCAATCGTCAAGGTCAGCAGTGGTACTGCTGACCAATGGAAAATTTCTGAAATCAACGGAGGTTAAAAAATCATGTTGGAACTGGCAGTTGCGGCTTTGCCGCTGGGCATCACTGACTTTAGCGGCTTGAAGCTCTGGATTCTGGGCGTTGGCGGAAACCTGCTCATCGCCTTTCTGGTCATTCGCCTGCTTGTGCACCTTTTCAAGAGTGAGTGGGGTATGTGCGTGACCTACTTCGCAGCCGGTGTTCTGGTGGGCTTCTTCGTCTGGTTCAATGACGAGTCAATCGCGTTCATGAAGACTCTGGCACAGATGATTTTTGGCGGTTAACCATGGCACGCGAAGGCCGCACCGTATCACGCCAGCTCAAAATTGAGAGCCGCCAATACGACCTCGGTTTGCTTGATTTGGGCGAGGGCGTTACCCGTCGCACCCTGTTTCTTGCAGCTCTGATTTTCCCTGCCTGGGGTTGGTTGGTGTTCAGCGTGACCCATGCTTTCAACCCGAACATGATGTTGCTCTACATTTTGCCGCCGGGTTTGTTTTTGTTCTATGGCACGGCTGACAGTCCCCACAATCAGCGGCGCATGATTTTCACGCAGGCCATTTTGCGGGTCCGCTACGCGCTGACTGGTCACCGACCTGTCATCAGGCTGGGCCGCCGCAAAGCTGACCGGCGCGAGTTTCTGCCGCTCTCTGTTCGATTCGGTGACAGCCTGAGCCTGTTTATCGCGAAATTCAAGCACCCCGAGCGTGAGAGAGGCGCAGAACAAGCGCCGGTCAGCATCACCCCGACTGTCTGGATGATTGGCGGGGATCAGCTCGACGCAATCGGCGCGCGAGAACTCGCCCGCCGGAACAAGAAGAAGAGGTGACCAACATGGGTTTCTTGGAAAACATTCGAAACAGCCTCGGCATTAACGCTGAGCGTTTCGCCCCGCTGCCGAAGCACCAGCTCATCACTGATGGTCTGCTGTTCACTGAAACGGCGGTTGAAGCGTGGTTTAAGGTGGGTGTGCAGAACCTGGATACCGCCCCGGAACCTGTGTGGGACGGTTCGCTTGACCGAGTCAAAAAAGCCATGATGACCACCGTTAGCGAACGGGAATGCATGTTGCGTGTCATGTGGAGCGAGCACAGCGGCGCTGAATACATCGATTCGGTGCGTGACCGTTACCAGCCCGAAGGATGGGGTCGCGGTATCGAATGGGCCGAAGCCTACGGTGCCAAAGTTGATGAGCTTCATCTTCCAGCCCGCACTGTCATGCTGGGGGTCAAGCTGGGAACCCGCAACAGCGCCGCTAAGCGTCTGATGTTCCGTGCAGAATCAGCTGCGGGCTACAGTCCCGACCCTGTCTCTGATGCTGAAATGGCCAAGTGGATGAGCGAAGCCCGCAAGATGTCAAAGGTGCTGGCTTCTTCCCCCTTGGCGGTGGAGCTGGCCAGTGCAGAGCAAATCTCCTGGATGCTCTCTCGCGAATCAGGCCGGGGCAAGGCGAAGATTCCAACCCGCGGCACAGTGCGTGGTGCCGCCTTGGGTCACCTTTTGACTTCGAAGATGGTGCCCTTCCCTGACCACGTTCAATTGTTGGATGAGCACGGGGAAACTGTGCTGTGGAAGGCTATTCTGCCGGTTGTGGCAGTCCCCGAAGAGGTGACCGCGCCCGGCAACGCGGACTGGCCGGAAATGATTTCTCGCATCACCAAGATTCAAGAAATCAGCGCCGATTATGGCCATGATGTCATCACCGTTCCGGTGCTCCCGGACGTGACCGTGCGATTTGAAGCAATGAGCAAGCCGACTTCTCGCAAGGCTGTGAACGCGGCTCGTAAGCTGGCCAAAGAACAGCGCCGCAGTGCTGCAAAGGGTTCGGCGGAAGAGCCGCCAGAAGAAGTGCTGGAAGCAGAAGCCGCAAACGCGCAGCTTCTGACTGACATTAACAAGACCGGCGGAACCTTCCTTGTGAATCAGTCCACCCGCGTCATTGTCAGCGGCACCAGTCGTGAAGACCTGGAAGAGAATATCGATGCGGTCATTGCTGCTCTGGCTGATGAGGACATTATCTTGGCTCGTGGAGAGAACGAGCAGCGCGATTTGTGGCTTGAGAACTTCCCCGGCGACACGCGCCGGGTCACGGATCTCAACCATGTTCAGACCGACAATGCCTTTTTTGGTTCCTTCTTCTGGGGTGGTTCACGATGCGGTGATGAGCACGGCGGCATGACTGGCTTTGTGCATGGAACCACCGTTGATTTGTTCCGGTCGTCTGTCTTCTCAGCAGGCGAACGAGGCGATACGACCAGTATTCTCTACGCGGGCCGTAGCGGCCGCGGCAAGACGACCGCGATGATGCTTGAAATCCTCTCTGACATGATGGAGCGCCCCTCATGGTGTGCAATGTTCGACTGGAAGGGTGATACCGGCGGCGCGGCTTTGGTTGCGCAGCACTTCGGCGTCCCGGCTAGCGTGGTTGAATTGGGGGCGGCTCATTCGGGGGCTGCTGACCTTTTCCGGTCGTTGCCCCTGGAGGATGCACCGGATGCGGTGCAGTCCATGCTGATGTTGCAGGCTAAAGAACCGTCCCTTGCGGCGATTGCCCCAAGCGCAAGCCTTCGCTATGCAATGGAGGAGGCCGAGAAGGCTAAAAGCCCCTCCACCTGGGGGGTCATTCAGCGCATGGCTGAGGACGAAGAGCCGCGAGTTCGCCAGTTTGCCGCCTATTTGACGGATTTGGCGAAAACGCCAATTGGCCGAATTGTGATGGGCCCGCCGACCGGCGAGATTGGTTTCACGTCTGACCCTGGCCTGCGAATTGTGCAGGCGGCGGGTTTGTCGATTCCCTCAGCAGAGATTCCTCTGACGGAATGGGACGGCAAGCAGCGTCTGTCTGTTGCGCTGATTCAGGGCATCACCGGTGTTGCGTTGCGCATGTCGTCAGCGAAAGACCTGCGGTCGATGAGAAAGGCTGTCGCGGTTCCAGAGGTTCACATTCTGTTGCGTGCGACGGGCGGTGCGAACTTCCTTGACCAGGTCGCCCGCATGGGTCGTGCTTTCAACACGAGCCTTCTTTACGACACGCAGGATTGCACCTCTATCGTCGCGTTTCCCGGTTTGGTGGAACAGCTGCATGGTGTTCGTCTTTTTCAGTTCATTTCGCGAGAGCAGCAGGACGCGGGCGCGGAGCTTCTGGGCCTGGCCCCTTCACCTGAGTTGCAGGCGCGAATCCTGGAGCTGGCAATTGACGAGACGGACTCACGAAAAGTGGCCAAGGGCCGAGCTTTGGTGAGGGACTGGACCGGGCAAGTGGCTGAGGTTCAATTTACCTTCCCGTCAGAGCAGGTTCAGCGGATGCTCTCGACTGACCCGAACGCTGAGGAAATGAAGGAGAAATGATGAGGAAGAGTTTCGCGGTGCTGGCGGGTGTGCTGGCGCTGGGCCTTGGCGGGTGTGCTGGCGCCGGGTCTTCGGGCGGTGGTCTGGGTGATAATGGTCAGGCCGCCGCCGCAGACGCGGCCCTCTCATGGGTTCAAGGCACAGAAAAAACGCGGTGTGAACTGGAATCAGAAAACTACCGCTACCACTCCACCGACTGCTCAACGGCAGATGACAGCACCCCCGCATGGAAAGACCCAAGCCTTTACCACACCGTGCGCACGGTGCGGTGGGGTTCCGACGCTTGGGCCGTTGTCATTGCAGAAGGCGAAAGCGACTCGTCCCCGGCTGTGCTGGGCATGGTCAATGAGGGCGGGCGCTGGGTCCTGAAATCACGCGGTGAACTGAACCAAATGGCCAAGGGCTCAAAAAACCCTGAGTGCGCCGCCCTGAGCGGACCGAATGCGCCAGAATGTGCAGGCTAATGATGAAACAATACGTTCCGCAGCAGATTCAGCTGATGACACAGAAGCTGACCGCCACGGTCAGATTCATCACTCGCCCAATTCTTCGGGGCATGGCCGTGACCTGGGCGGCCTCCCCTCTGGGCATGTTCTGGGCAACTTTGCCCCCCAAAGCAAAGCGTGCGGTCAAAGTCTTCACCGTGACCTTTTGGCTATGCTGGTTTGCAGGGGCAGCCTGGGCCGCGTCATCGGCGGGCATCTCGAATGTCTTTCCAGCCCGTCCCGGACAAACTCTCGCAAACTCAGTTGATCCGTTCCAGCTCTGGCAAGACAAAACCGCCGAGCCCCCCGGCAATGTCCCGGCAGACGTGATGATTGGCCTTGCAGGCATGATTTTCATTGGCGTGGCGTGCATTGCCTGGGTCGTGGCATGGTTCATGACTGGCATGATTGGCGGCTCTTCCGCGTTTGAAGGTGCCGTCGATGTCGCCCCGATGCTCTCATCAGCAATGGGAGAGCTGGCCCTGTGGCTGTTGCCAAGCTGTATTGCGATGGGCGCAGTCGTCACCTACTTTGACATGTTCCGCGAGAAGGTTTCAGCCTGGAGCGGCTTTCTGTCCTTTGGAATTATGACCATTCTGGCCCTGGGCTTGATGATGACCCCGAAAGCCTACGTTGACGCTTTGGGCATGGGTCGTGACATTGGTCAGAAGGTCGTCACAACGGTGCTTGATTCCTCACCAAGCAGTTCAACGCAACCGTTTGAATGGGAAACCAACTACCAACTGGGTCAGGATAACGCGACTAAATCCTTTGCCTTGCAGGTGCAAGACGGATTCTGGAGAACCTTCATCATCACGCCCTGGTGCGTGGGCGAATTTGGCGGCGACATGGGCTTGTGCAAGCAACACGGCGCAGCCGCCCTCAAAAAGGGAAAATATGACGAACGTCACAAATATTATGAGAATGAGGTCATTAACAAGCAAGAGAAAGACTCGCACATTCAGAAAATTCTGAAGGGTGACGACTGGAGCGGCAGGGTTGGCTTGGTGCTCTTTGGAGCTCTGATTGCTCTGATTGGCTCAGTCCTCGTGCTCCTTCTGACCTTGAACGCCCTGCTGGCCTGGTTCCAAGCGGTTCTGCTGCTCTTCTTGGGCGTGCTCTTCTTGCCACTGGGCATCATTCCCGGTGTGTCCCGCACCTGGGCTGCGAACTGGGCAACCCGCGTTGTTGGGGCAGTGATGCTGAACTCCATGCTCATGTTGCTGCTGGTGGTCACAATGGGTCTTGTCTCCAAAGTCGCGACAAGTGGCGTTGAATGGAATCAACAACTCATCACCGAAACCTGCATCCTGTTTGCCGCGTTCGGGTTGAAGGGCACAATTCAGAACATCATCAACGCTGGCGGCGTTGGCTCTGGCGGCTTCGGGCAAGTGCTCATGATCCGCGCGCTCTCGCGCACGGGCAACATGGGCCGCCGCGCCGCCAAGGCAGGCGCGGAATCTGTCAGCAAGGCGGCACGTCGTGACCGGCCCCCGGCAGCGTCCCGTCCGCCGCGCCGCGCCGCCCTTGGAAACAGGAGACCATCTCATGCATGAGATTTTCGATGAGTTAGAAGAGCCGGCACGTCCGGCAAAGCCTGGCCTGTCGCATCAGCGCAGGCTGGGCTGGAAGGTCAGCGGCGGAGCGGGTGCCGCTCTGCTGCTGACCGCCACGGTCACCATTGGTGCAGTGCTGCTGACCGGTGCTCCCGGCCAGCAGACCGGCAGCACCCCGAGCCCGTCCCTTGCGGTTGCGCAAGGGACGGTGGAGGGGGACGGGGAATCAGCGGCTGATTCCCCGTCCCCTGCTGGGGATGGGCTCACCTTGGGCACGAATCCGAATGCAGTTGAGGCCCGCCCTTCGGCGCGGGCCTCAGTCGTCCCAATTGAAGCACCGGTGAGACAGAATCCCGACCGTTCAGACCCCGAAGCGGTGATGAAGGCTTGGGCGGTCACGTGGAGTTGGCGCGAGAAGCCGCAGGAATCAGTCCGCGTTGTCGAATGGGTCGAGCCTTTCAGTAACGTGCATGTGACTGATGCGTTCGCCACCGCTGACCCCGTCGTTGGCGTGCAGGCTCCGTTCATGGTCACTTCCGCGGAAGTGTTGCCCCGGTCAAAGAGCCAGGGAATTGACACCGATTTTAGGAAATCCCGCGTTGTGCGGGTCACCGTGCGTGACCACCGCAACGTGCAGGTGGTGCTGACCTATGAGCTGACCACCCTACAAGATGAGAACAACCTGTGGATGGTCACCGAAGTTTCGATGACCTCATGGGAAGGGGTGAAGGAATGATTCGCGAAGCGGCAAAGCTGGCCGCTCTGGCCGCTATGCGCGGGGTGCTGCTGAAATTCGTGCTTCCGGTCGTCGTCGTCATCATCTTGGTGGGCGGGCTCATTGGCGGAATTGTCGCCGCCATTTTCGGCGGTACTGGTACCGCCGCAAACGCTGGTGACTGCACCGTGAGCGGCGGCACCGGCGGCAAGAAAACCGCCGTCCACGCTTCGCAAATCGAGATTGCGAAAGCGATTGATGAGGGAATCCGAGAGATTGGCTTCTCTGGCAAAGTCTCACGTCTCACCATTATTGCCGCTTTCGGTGAATCCTCACTGCAAAACATCGATTACGGCGACGGCGCGATTAATCCAGATGGTAGCGTCGCAACCAGTATTGGGATTCTCCAGCAGCAGGACAGCTGGGGCACCCGTGAGGAGAGGATGAATCCGAAAATCGCGGCACAGCTTTTCGTTCTGGGCCCCAAGCGCGGCGGCGGCGGTCTGGCAGACACGGCAGGCTGGGCTGACATGTCGGAGACCGCGGCAATTCATGCCGTGCAGAGAAACGCCGACCCGACGCATTATTCATCGTCGGTTGCCCCGGCTGATGCGGTCATCAAGGAAGCCGGAATTGATGTGAACCGCGGAGGCAAGAACTATAACGACGGCACCGAACAGAAGGGCGGCGGCAGCTCTGCTCAGAGCTCCAGCTCTGGAGGCTGTGGCACGGGTCGTGCAGGCGGCAACGCAAACGGCGGCGACACCTACCCGTGGCTTGCTAAGACCCCCGGCCCTGGAATTTATCATGAGGACGGCCTCGGCTTCTTCTTCGGTGAATGTACTAGCTACGTTGCGTGGAAGTTGAACGAGCAGGCCGGAGCATCTGGCGATGATCCGACCGGCTGGCCGATTGGCAACAACCACGGCGGCAACGGTTCACATCTTGGCAATGCCGCAGAGTGGCGTGATGCGTGGATTGCGCGCGGCTGGCGCGTGTCCACAACACCAGTTGCAGGGTCCGTTGCGTGGTGGGGTGCCTTCGGTGGTTCCGGCATTGGAGAAGCTGGACATGTGGCATGGGTTGATGCCGTTCTAGAAGACGGAAAAGTTATTTTGAGCGAATACAATAACCCGTCGCTTGCACCGCCGGGTCACAAATATTCTAAGCGTCAGCCTGCATTTTCTTCGGCACAAGCATATCTTGTTCCGCCGGATGAATTGATTGCGAAAAAGCCCGAGCCGAAGAACGCAGATAATGCAGAAAAGAATGACGAAGCAGAGGCTTCGTCGGATGCTTCGGAGGAGCCGAAGCCGCAGGAGCAGCAGGCGGCGTTGCCGCCTGAGGAGGCCGCACCGCGCCGCTGGAGCGGCGGCTAAGCGACCCGCAACCCTATATTTTTAGGTATATTTCGGAGTGTCACACGCACCAACCACCCCCCGCCCTGTAAAATTCTGTCAAAACCTCCATAACACCACCGACACCTCACACACGCTTCGTCCCTCATTGTGTGTGAGGTGTCGGTGGTTAATATTCTGGTTTTGGAATATGGGCGGGGGGTGGTTGGTGCTGTGGTTAGGTTGGGTTGGTCTGGGTTGGTAGAAGGTTAGGTGATTGATTGATTTAATGATTGATTGATTTGATTTTTGAATGTGTTTTTTGTGATGTGAAGGAATTGAGAAAGAGAAGGAGAAATTGAAATGTTGATGGACAGGGATTTGAGGTTGTTGAAGTTTATGTCGGGTTTTTCTTTTATGGTGAGTGAACAGTGTGCGAAGTATTTAGGGGTGAGTGAAGTGATTGTGCGAAGGAGGTTAAGAAGGCTTGTTGAGTTGGAGTTGGTGGAGGCTGAGAACGTGTTAGGGTCTAGAAGACTTTTTTATCGTGTGAGTCGTGCGGGGCTGGTTTTTTTGGGGGTTGCTGCGGAAGGTTCGATGCCGAAGGGTGTGCGAATTGGGCAGATGGAGCATGACAAAGTGGTGGTGGATTTGGCGGTTGATTTTGCTGTGTCGAATCCAGATTTTGAAGTAATCGGGGAAGCTCAGATTAGGCGGCTTGATGGAATGCTGCTTGAAGCTGGAGATGAGCCGGAGTTTGCTGTGAAGAGGGTCAGCGGCGGGCGATTGGTGAATGTATTTCCTGATGTTGTGGCGGTGAGTCCGGCCGGGCATAGGTTCTTTTTGGAGTTTGAGCATTCGCTGAAAGATAAAAAGCGTTTGAAGTCGTTGATGCGTGGCTACATTTTGTCAGAGAAGGTTTCAGCGGTGAAGTACTTCGGTGTTCCGGCGGTGATGCCTCGCTTGCAGGCGGCTGTGAATGAGCTCAGCGGTGAGATGCCTCTGTTTGGTGGGAAGCCGAAAATTCAGGTTGAGGAAATTCAGATTGAGAGTGGGGGGCTGTTGGCATGAGTCAGAATCCGCGCCTGAGTGCGCAAGATGTGAAACGACGGAACCAAGGGGATGACCCAAAGGCAATCGCGCGCAACGTTGCGGCTTTTTTTGGGGTTTTCAATCCTGTGGTTCTGGTGGTTGTGCTGGTCACCGTTGGTTTTGGTCAGAAGAAGCTGCGGGGCCGGTGGGTCAGTGGTGCAGGTGCAGCACTGCTGGTTGTGAGTTCGCTCTTCGGGGCGGTTCGCGCCTATTTCACGCCGTGGCGTGACATTTCACAATTGATTCACGACAACGGCCCTGTTCGGTTTGCTCACGGAATCAAGGATTTGGTGCTGAGCCATGCGGGCGCATGGATCAGCGCTCAAATCCCGTTTGGTCTGGCGGTTGGATTGCTGATTGCTGGTGTTCTCATTTGGAAGCGGGGCAAATTCAACGCGCAATGGCGCGATGAAGAGCCCGAGCTGCACACGATGAGCCCGCGCGAAGCACGCGCTTTGAACGCACGCGTTGAACGGAAGAAAAAGAAGATGCCGCAGTGGGCGAATCCGAAGCCGGTTAAGCGGCTCGATGATGTCGCCGTGCGGTTGGGCGTGTCCAAGCCAGGATGCGCACCGGTGGATGTGCCGCTGAGCGCTTTACGTCTGCATTCAATGGTGTTTGGCCCGTCAGGGTTCGGAAAAACCACCACCATTTTTGAAGTGATTAAGGGTCTGACCTTGGCACCGGCCGCGCAGCCGTTCCGAATCGGCACCATTTTTCTGACCATGAAGCCCGAGGCCGACATCACCGAGCAGATGCGAGCAGTTGCTCAGCGCACCGGGCGGGGATTCCACGTCATCACGCAGAACGGACGAGGCGCGACCACCACCTACAACCCCTTGAAGCATGGCACACCGACTGAGCAGGCAAATATCCTGGTTGGAGCTGAGGCAAACGCCGCACACGGCGGATTCAGTGAGCCGCACTATCAGCGGCTTGGCCTTCGGTTCACTATGGTTGCGCTGGAAGCGCTGGAAGCGGCGGTGCAGGCAAAGCTGACTTACAGCGAAGGCAGCCAGCCGGTGCCGTGGCGGCTGGATATTAAGCATGTGGTGCGCATGATGAGCGCCGATTCGCTGGAATCGGTGCGTGATGCTTTGGGCCGGTCAAATGTCGCCGTGCGCATCGACAGGTGGTTGAACGAGGTTGCCGCAAATTCAGCGATAAAATCAGGGGCGGAAGGCATGAGAAGCCGCTTTGCGGCTGTGGCCGAAGGCGCGGCGGGTGCGGTGCTGGTGGACGAGCCGGGCGGTCTTGACCTGGAACAGGCCATTGTGAACGGTGATTTCGTGGTGTTCAATTTGGACGCGGCCCAAGACCTTGAAGCCGCCCAATTCGTCGCGAACCTGGCGATTTCTGATTTTGTCTCCACCATTGCACGCCTTGGACATGCCGGCTGGCACATTGACTCTGCAACAGGCGAGCAGAACCGCTTGAATTTCCTGGTCGTGGATGAGTTCGCCGCGCTAGGGGCCACGGGACTGATCGACGCAGTCGAGCGTTCCCGCAGCCACGGCGCGGCGGTCATGCTCAGCGCGCAGTCCTACACCGGCCTATCGGTGGTGGGAGAAGGGTTCCTAGAGCGGGTCAGCGCCTCCACCTCTGTGAAGCTGATTCACCGCGCCGAGGCGGAAGCCGAAGCTCTGGCTCAGCTGATTGGCACCCGCAAGGGTTTCGCGGAGACCACGCAGACGTTTGAAGACATTGACGGTTTGGGTTCGCAGCTTCGCGCGTCGGGTCAGGGTTCCCTTCGAGAAGTCGATAAGTTCAGGGTTCACCCGAATATTTTCCGGTCTTTGGCACCGGGTGAAGTCGTGGCCATGTGGAGTGTGCCGAGTCTGCACGCTGAGGTGGTCAGCGTCAGGAAAACAGGGCTTCCGCCGGTGGATGACGAGCCAGCAGGAGAGCCTGAGCCTCAGCAGCGGCAGGAGCCGGAGGCTGAATCTCAGGGCTCAGCTGGCGGCAAAGATGATGATGAGATGTGGGGCTGGAGCTGACCATTAAAAAGAGAATCCCCTCAGCACGAGGTGCTGAGGGGATTCTTTCATGTCCGCCGCAGGGCACCAAGCCCTTTAGCTCTTCCAGATTAACATTTTGCGCGGGCGGTTGCATCTGAGTTCGTCATTTCGCCGTCCAGCTTCACGCGTTGCGCCATTGTAGCCGCGCCGCGGAGCCCGTCAAGCCCGCGTGCTGGTGCAGTGAACGGGGAACGTGCGGCTTTGTGATGGGTTGGGGGTTCCGGCGGGCTTTGACGTGATCCGCTCTGCGGCGGGCGCTCTGCGTGTTGAAGCTGGCGGCGACAGAATCCGGTCTGACCAAAGGTTCGGGGCGTGGTTTTTGAAGCCGCGAAAACGAAGAAGAGGGGGCTCAGAGATTATCTCTGAGCCCCCCCCTGTTTTTAGGTTAGCTGCTGAACATTACCGACCAGCTCGAAACTTCGCCATTCTTGGGGAAATTTGACGTGCCCATAGTGATGATGGTGAAGTCGGATTCTTCCAGCAGGCGCATAAATTCCTGATGCTGCTCTGATTCGGTGCCGAAGAGATGAGCGCGAGCCTTGAAGTCCGTCAGAACCTTGTCAAGGTTGGCGGGAATGGTGCCGCGGCCTGAGAGGTGCAGGCTCATGTCCAGCCCGCCGTGATTGTTGGGGCGGTAGCTTGCCTTGATATCGAAGATTGCCATGATGGGTTTTCCTTCTCTGTTGGTTGGCGGCGTTCCCGGTTTGGTTCGCCGGTTAGGTTTCGGGGTTTCCCGCCCCTCAACCTTACATTTATAGTGTATCACATTCGGAACACTATAAGCAAGGCGGAGCGGGGAAATTTCCCCGCAAATCAGCCGCAGCCGAAGGAAAACACAAAGCGACCCGCCTACCCCTGCAAGGGTAGGCGGGTCACCCCTTTTACAGCATCATCTGATTCAGTGATTCAGTAACATGCCGTAGACAATGAAGCCTCCAATAAGCGCCAAAACCCCTAGCGTCGCCGCCGAAATGAAGACAATGCACAGCGCGTCAAGGTCAGGGGCAAGAAAGCCGCCAACGAAGAAAACAATAAGGGCTAGACCCATAAGAATGACCGGAAATCCCACGTTTAGACCCCCAGCTTTGCGGCCAGCTCTGCAAGAAATTCCCGCGCCGGGACCACTTCCGCGCTTCCTTTATGGCGGGTCAGCGCGTGGCGGGCGAAGGACTCCAGAGCCTCGCGGGTCACCGGAATTTCTTCGGCTGAACCCTCATTGAGTTCACCCCAGGGGTCGAACTCGTCATCTTCGAAATTGTGCCAGACCGTCACCGGATTTTCGATGAACTCAGAACCGCCGTCCCAGCACATCCACACGGTGGAATCCCACAGCTTGCCGGGGGTTTTGTAGATTTTTTCGCCGGTGCGACGCACGCCGCCGGTCACCTTTTCACAGAACGGGTCAGTTCCGTGCAGGGCATTTTTTTCGGCCTTTTTCACCAGGTCTTCCAGGGTGCCGATGCCGTGGAAGATGTTCGCAGCGGGAACCCAAGGGTCGAAGTCCGCAGCTTCCACAGGAATGAGCATTGCCGGGGTGAAGCTCGTCAAGGCGAAGGCTTCGCCGCCGGCCTTCTCGATTTCTTCGACCTGGCGGGTGAGATTGTGCAGGTCCTCGGGGGTCAGCTTTGACATGATGCTTTCCTTCTGTCGTGGTGCAGGTGAGCCGGTCGGCTCGACCTGGCAGGTCAAGGGGTTTCCCGCCCCTTGCTACATTT
>ERZ773197.1344-NODE-1344-length-17148-cov-3.381969_pt1 | contig 17148 bp, 4 predicted proteins | sample MGYA00580999_ERZ773197 | MGnify/ENA primary metagenome ERZ773197 (study PRJEB29015, sample SAMEA2738166) | human oral metagenome | biome: human oral; feature: human-associated habitat; material: saliva | place: China | collected 2185 ...
AATTTAATTTATTTAATATGTTTAATGTTTACTTGTTTTTAGAATATTCTTTCCCTATCTTAGTGATGTTCTTCGGCTACTGCGCCTCCTATGAACAAGGCAGAAAGCAAGGTGAAGACATAGGCTTGGATAAAGGCCACCAATAGCTCCAAGATACTAATAAAGAGCGCAAAGGCTACCGATACAGGAGAGACTAGTACAGTCTTAAAGGTAAAGATAAGCCCTACAAGACTCAAGATGATGATATGCCCTGCGGTAATATTGGCGAAAAGTCGGATCATAAGAGAGAAAGGCTTGGTGAGCATCCCAATCACTTCCACTGGAATCATAATAGGTGCCAACCATACAGGTACCCCTGGGGTAGCAAAGATATGCTTCCAATAGTGACCATTCCCACTAAAGGTTGTGATAAGAAAAGTAAGCAAGGCCAATGTCCCTGTAAATATAATATCATTGGTAAGGGTACCTGAGATAATAGGCACCAGTCCCAAGAGGTTTCCTATCAGAATCAAAAAGAAAACAGTAAGCAAATAAGGCATATAGCGCTCGTATTTTTTGTCTCCTATGTTAGGACGGGCAATATCGTCGCGAACAAAGACAATCAGCATTTCCAAAAGATTGGCCAAGCCCTTAGGGGCTTTAGGGTTTCTCTTATAAGAACGCGCTATAGAAGTAAAGGCAAGCACCATAAGGAGTGCTATGAGGAAAAGTAACAATACATTCTTGGTTATAGAAAAGTCCAAGGGGCGCGCATTGGTTACTTGGTGATTTTCATCGTAGAAGAGACGTCCTTGGGCATCGGTGTAGTAGATCTGCCCATGTACACGCGTAAAATATTGGTTTCCTTTTGCCACCACCACAGCTCCTTTGTCATCGTGATGAAATTCGCTAGAGAGGAAAGTAACCAAGCCCTGGTCTGTCCAAAGGATAATAGGCAAAGAGAGACTTACAGGATGCCCATTCCAGTCAAATAAGTGATAATCGTGAGAATCGGCAATGTGTTCCATCACTATGCTTGTGTAATCCTCCTCTTGTCCCTCAGTAGGGGTCTCATCTGTAGCTGCCTTCCCCGCAAAAGGAAGCACTAACAGACTTAAAAACAGCCACTTACTAATGATTTTTCGTATCATCTTTTAGTAATTATTATTGATGTCGCGTATATTTTATTTCGAGGTACAAAGATACACTTTTATTTTTACTTTTACTTATATTTTTTATTTTTTTTAAGAACGACAAAAATAATGACAAGTGACAAATGACAAATGACAAGTGACTAATGACTAGTGACTAGTGATAAGCTATCGGGCGTCAGGCATCGTAGCGTACGTTTTTCTCCTTCGGGGGAAAGGGGGATAAAAAAGAGAGACTTCCCATCTTTGGAAAGTCTCTCTTCTCTAGTTATTGTTATATCCTTCTTCAGGTATTCTTCACTATTCATTCTTCATTCTTCACTATTCACTAACGATAGAGTGTAAAGTGTCCTTTGAAGGTTCTGTTGTCATCAGGTTCGTTAAGGCGTAGGATATACCAGTAGTCACCTGTTGGAAGAGCTTCGCCTCCGTAGGTACCATCCCACTCTTCTTTGTTGTTGAGGGTGGCTATCTTTCGTCCATAACGATCATAGATCACAGTCTCTGCATTCGGATAGCTGGCCAAGTTAAGCGGTGCCCATGTGTCATACTGGCCATCTCCATTCGGTGTGAAGTAGTTTGGTATCACTACATCCACAAACTCTTTGTACAAGAATACCGAATGTCCGCAGGCTTCCTTACCTCCATTCTCTTCCTTAAGCTCGCCCTTGCTGTCCTCTACATATACACGTACCTTCTTCTCTACCTTGCCCGTATCTGGGTTCTCTTCTTCATAGTCTGTCTTCTGTACAAAGTAGGTTACCTCATCGCCTGCCTTCACATCCTCTACCTTCTGTACATAGTGGCTCTTGGCTTCCTCTGCGGTATGGTACTGTGCTGAGCAGAAGTATACCGTGTATCGCTCCTTACCTCCTTCTACCTTCACCTTCAAGAGGTTCAAGTCGTTAGAGATACTTGTATTGGTTATCTTCACCGGTGGATAGTACTCTATGTTCAAGTCGCGTACTGACTCACAAAGTGGTGTATCCGACATGGTTGGGTTGTCCCTATCAAAATAGTATAGATAGATCTTATACTGGTTAAGGCCTTCCTGCAATGCTCTGGCTGCATTGAGCTTCGGTATCAAGGACGCATGCTTGATCTGGTACATATTATGCGTATTATCCGAACCCTCAGGGGTGGTTCCCTCAAACTCATAACGCTGGATTGGGGTCGTACCTCCTTCTACTCCTATAGCATATCTCAAGCGGTTGGCTGCGCCTCTGGCACTTGGATTCACTACCAAGTAAGGTGTATTGACCGATACATAGACATCGTAAGTACCTTCAGCTGCCGTGTCGCTGTTGGCTCCTCTGCCGCCTGCAACCACCAAGACTTTGTTGTTCTCATCGATAGAGGCGTGACAGTCGTAGCTTTGAACAATACGTCCACCAAGGTCTACCCCTTCTATGATTTCAAACTCTTTCGATGCTTCACAATCCTTAGCATCGGTAACTCTAATCATATACTTACCTGCTGCCAAATCGGTAATCTCAAACGGTACGGCTACTCTCACCCCTGTTCCGCGTTTAGAAGTGGTTGTACCATCTTCCTTATACACTTCCCACTTGTATGGGGTGTTACCTCCTTCTATCACATAGGAGATCTTACCGTTGGTCTCGCCCTTGCAGCCTACATGCTGGATGCTTTGCTGCTTGATAGCTATCTTATCTGGAGATTCTACCACTATGTTGGTTAGTTCAGCGATACAGTTGTATTCTGTATCCTTCACTCCTACAGTGTAAGAACCTACCTTAAGACCTGTAAACTTGTTGTTTTCTCCTTGCCAATCGAAGGTGCCATCGCCCTTCTTCAATCCATAGTTATACTTACCTGATCCTCCGCGGGCGGTGATTTCAAATCTTCCGTCTTCACCATCATGGCAGCTTACCGTTGGCTTGCCTGACAATGGGTCTATGCTAAGCGGCTCTTTAGCAGCTACCTGTATTGGATCTGAATCTACTCTACACTCACCATGGCCTACTACCTTATGCAATACACTGATGATGTAGGTCTTGATCGTATTGCCTTGCAAATCCACATCCAAATTGAACTGTGTATTGTCATGTGGCTGGTCTACTTTGGCAGGGTTGCCTACCTCGGTGAGCAAGTAACGGACATTGAGCGCTGCCGTATTTGGCGTTACGCTGGCCTCCACTACCCACTTGATCTGGCCATCCACACACTGGTACTTACCTGCCGATAGCTTGAGTTTTACCTCAGAGCCTGGCTCTATCGTTACAGCTGTTTCGGCCTCACAACCATTCTTATCTATAATTCTAAAGGTGTGTTCGCCTGCTGATAAGCCTTCTAAGAGGTCTCCGCTATCCTTAGTATGGTAAGCTATAGGTGCGTTGCTGTCTATGATCAATTGGTATACCTTGTCATGAGTTATCGGATCTGTGCTCACTGGCGTACCTCCGAATACTCTTAGGCGGGTCTTACCATCCTTGGCATTTATACAGCTTTCATGCTCGGTAGCTTCAGGGTTCACCGTTACACTGAGTGGTTCTGGTTCGCCTATGGTAAACTCTATGATGTCTAAGCCTGTGGCTGTGGTGTTATCCTTTTCAAATATCTCATTCGGACGACAACCGTTCTCATCTTGTACTATCACAAAGTACTTACCTGGAGCTAAGCTATCGATTACACCTCCTGGTTTGTCTAAGAAACGATCCAAACGTGGAGAGATCGCATAGGTAAGTTTTCTTTGACGACCATCTCTGTGCTGCTCGCCTCCTGGGAGCATCTCAATGGTTATCTTACCATTCTTATCTCCATTACACTTCACATCTTCTAAATCATATTTCACCTTGTAGGCTGTCTCTTCAGTAATGGTGATGTTCTCTACCGATTTTGTATCACAACCTCCATTGAGCTGGCTTACCTCTACCTTGTAGACGCCTGCCTTAAGGCCTTCAAATACGCCTTGTGGGTTCGGGTTAGTGCTGCTGGTAGTGGCTGCTGAGCCGTCTTGCATCTTAAGCAAGAAGCTATAAGCCTCATCTTGCTTACCTCCTGTGGCCGTTACGGTAATCTTACCATAAGAGCTTCCATTACACTTGAGGCTCAACTGGCTCTTATCCGCTACCAAAGTAGGCGCTATAGCAGTTACCTTATCTACAAAGACTATATTACTCTTGCCTTCACAAGCAGTTGATGAACCATTATCATCCACTACAAATACTTGGTACTGCCTATCATCGGTTGTACCTGGGGCAATCGCACCTGCAAAGGTAGCTGTTATGCCTGTATTATAGGTGCCTGTGATAACTCCTGTGCCCATGAGTTGTGGTGAGCCTGTTACCTCATACAATTGAGCTACATAAGTACCTCTGGATGGGTCTATATTCGGACGTGGGTCTATATCGGCCACTAAGTCTCCAGCAACTCTACAGCCTGGGTACTTGGTGAGTCTTGCCCTAACGACAATACTACCTGGGTCTGGCACCTGTACAGGGCCTACCACTTGGTAGGTGTCTGTACATGATAGCTCGGTATAGATACGTATCTTATAGCTGCCTGCCCCTAGGTTCTTGAAGGTTACTGTTCCTCTCGTACCTGGGTTGTCATCAGGCAAGGTTACGCCTAAGAAGGCATCGGTTTCTGCATCATAAAGCGCATACATGAGCTTGCCTTGTACCACGGTGGCTGTACCTCCTGGTGCTAACGTACCGGCAGGTATCTCTCCGCCTGCCACGCCTGTAAGGAAGATCTCTCCGTCTTGCTTGCCTACACAAGTAGGTACTTTCGCTTGTGGCGGATTTGGCGTACGAATATCCATGATATTCGGATCGTAATCTATAAAGTTATAAGTAGGACTCAAGTTCGCAATACAGTTCTGCGCATCCTTCACTTGTATATAGTGACTTCCTACTCCCAAACCTCCAAAGGTGGTGCTGTTCGTAAATTCTCCTACAGGGGTTCCGCCACTGACCAACCTATAGAGGTAAGGGGCGCCCCAACCTCCTGTTGGGTTGCTAGTAACGGTAATCTCTCCATCATTGTTCGGTGTCCTATCACAATAGGTCATCGGATGGGTCATCGCTGTGTTGGCCACAATTGGGTTCGGACGGGTTACCATCGTACTAGAGGTGGCCTTACAACCTGTACCCACTACCTCTACCTCTACATCAAACTGAGTAGGGGTTCCTACAGGCAATAGTGACGGGGTTAGTGTTACCTCTGCCTCATCTGATGGGGCATTGATAGCCATCTTTGACCATACTGTTGTGGCTGGACTGCCTGTGGTGATCTTATAGTTATAACCTCCATACTGGCTATAGTCACCTCCGTCTACCTCTACCCTAAAGGTTACAGTGGCTGAGGTTGGAGACTGGGTACTATTACATGTCTGTACAAGTACCAAATTCGCTCTCGGCTTCTGGGTCTTGTACATCCTATAGTCATCCGTAAGGGTATAGGTACACTTGGTATCCTTATCAAACAAGGTGATACGATAGTCGGCCATATCCGTTGGTTCATGAGGTATATCTATATAGCCCTCTCCTGAGCCTGGTATGTCTGCTACAGTACGCTCGCCTCGTAGGTAAGGTGCAATTCCATTAATTGTACTTGGGGTTGGGGTACCTCCCACTACCTTCTGTAATAATACATTATAGCCGTTTGTATTGCCCCCCGCTTTGGTATAGGTGAGTTTTATCTTCACTCTTTCATTAGAGGTAGGATTACATGTCATACGATGCTCTGGTTTCTCACGTACAGCCGTAGCACCTGTGATCTTGTGCAACGTCTTTATCTTTCCTATCTGGGTGGCTGGTATAGTCAAGGTACAGCCATTGGCATCAGTGATCTCTACCAATACATCATAATCCCTACCCTTATCAGGCAATTGGAAGGTATGGTTAGCCTTATCATCCGCAAAGGCTGGATAAGTGGGCGGAGGTGTCAAAGAGGCCTCTGTGGCTTCCGCTATCACTGAACCTGCACTAGCATCCTTCACCCTGAAGGTATAAGGAGCTACTCCTCCTACTACATGTACCCTTAGCTGTGCATAGCCTGAGTTAGGCTGCAAAGCAGGTGGTGTTACTGGGGTAGGATCACAAGTCATCTGTACGAGCTCTATACCACTTGGGATAGAGGAGGTATCCTTAGAGAGCTGGCCATGCTCATTGATCACTATTCTGCCTATTGTCTCATTGGTTACATCTACCCAACCACATGAACCACTAGCCGAACGCTTGATCTTAATCCTATAGGCACCTTTCTTCAAGCCCGTTACCCTATAACGTACCGTATTTGGTGTGTTATCTGGCACTATATTACTATTGTCTATTGTACCTATCTCTGTATAAGATCCACCACTGGTGTTAGGATCCCATTCGAGTGCATATTCAAAATCTACATCCTCTCTCGATGAAGGAGTTTTTGTCCTTGTAAATTCAAAACTTCCTGTGGCAGCACCCGCTGTACATGACTTAACATCTGTTAGCTTAGTGCGATCCACTTGGTGACGCGCTTCCAAATCACTCTCTGCCTCAGCAGGTAGTACCTCTATAGGCGCACTTGGCAAGTAATCACCACAATAGTTAGCCGCACCATCTCCATTGCCCTTATCCTTCACCCATACCGTATAGTAATAGGTAGGTTCTGTTGGTGTAGGAGGTGCAAGAGTTACCTTTAGCTCTTGGGTATGGTTATCCGTTGGAGTTGTGGCCAAGGTCATATGAGGCGCTGGTACTGTCGCCGTTCTTGTCTGTGCCGCACTGCTTGTTGAGCGGGTTACGATGATATCGTAACGATTACCACCGCCCACCACCGCTGGTGGCAACATAGGTGATTGCACAAAGTCTGTACCACTGGTGATCTTCAAGTTGAGCTTCACCACATAAGTACCTAATATCTCACAAACCATATCTGATCCCTTAGTTGCTGTAAAGGCCAACTTAGGATAAGTAAGACGCTGGTTCGTTCCTGGCAAAGCAGCCGGTGGCGCAGGTGGCACTATCGTTGCCTCACACTTACTGTCCTTATAACGTACCTTTATCTTCTTATGGTCAAAGAAGGTAGGTATGTTCTCTTCAGCTACCCCTGTGGTATCAAAGTCCTTATAGGTAACTCCGCCGTCTATAGAGTACTCATAATCCGTAGGCTGTGCCACTGTTGCCTGAGATGGCGTACCTGGTGGCGGTGGCGTTATGGTTGCATTTATATCCGATAAGGTGATCTTTAATCTATACTGGTCATTGCTGTTATCACACGCATCCGCCGTAGGATCGTTATCAATAGCAATACTATACTTGGCACTATGCTTACTGTTTATCAAATGACCTAACGCATTGCCCGAAGCTGTACGAGTTACTGTACAGTTGGTCTTCTGGTCTATGATCTCAAGGGTAAAGGTCAAACTTGGGAAGACCTCTTTCCAGAAATCTGTAGCTGCCACCAAGTGTGTAGGTCGGTAGCTGGTATCAAAATCTGTTTCCTTAAGGTCAAAACCTACCTCAGCATTAGCCACTGGTGCCGATATATTTCGCTTCACAAAATTCTTTCGCAAGAATGGATTCTTCTCCTTAGAGAGCCTAAAGGTAAATGGCCCTTCTCCTCCACTGACACCTCCTGCGGCTATGGTGATCTGCCCCTTACCATCCTCACAACTTATAGGCTTGGTCTTATTAGCCACTACCGTAAAAGTACCTGTTGCAGGCCCTAATGGCGTAGCTGGTGGCGTTACACGCATATCCTTGTTCATAGACTCACACCCCCCATTGCTAAAAGATACTATATACTCCTTACCTGCTGATGGGACATTCTGTCCTGTCAAGGTCAATTGGTATACATTGGTGGTTCCTGGCATAGGCGCTGGCATAGGCCCTGCTCCTAAGGCTGGAGTCTTAGGCGCTCCATTGGTATCCTTCTCATAGATTTTATAGGTAAGTGGCGTGCCTGAGGTTACCTTCAAGGTGAAAGTAACATCCATTGGCGTACCTGCACTTCCACAAGCTGCCCAAGTGCTCTCTGCCTCGTCTATCTGTATCGCTGGCGTATTAACCCCCGGTACGGCTGGTACCTCTATGCTCGCCTTACAAAGCTGACTGGTAGCCGTTAGCTTATAATGTACATATACTGTATAGCTCCTTCCTTTAGTCAAGTGATTAGGGAAGGTAACTGGATTATTGGCTGTATAATTTGTTATTAGCGCTGTCTGGTCTTCTGCTACTGCTCCATCATGGTTGAGGAAGAACTGTATCTGGTGAGCTGCCAAACCAAACTTCACCTGTAAGTCATACTGACAGTTATTGTATAACTGAGGAGTTACCGCAAAGCCTGTAGCTGTACTACGCAAGGTAAATTCTGGCAATTCCTTTATACAAAGAATATTACCTGTATCCAAGTCTTGCAAACCTATTTCCGCTACTATTCTGGTGCCTATCGGATAAGCATCTCCCATAAATGCACCTACAAGTCCTTGTGCTACGTAGTTCTTAGGCGCAGTAGGAACAGGATGGTCTGTCTCATTCCTCCAAGCTCTTGACACCGAGTTACCATCTTCTCTCACTACTCTATAGACTACTCTATAGTTTCCTATAGAAGCATTATGTCCGCCCTTCAAGGCAAAGCCCATAGTCGTATCGGCACAATCAGGCTGGGTCTGAGTAACCCAACCACCCGATGGCTTTACAAAATTCATCTGAGCTATGGTAAAGGTTCTACCTGTCGCTCCTAATATAGGACAACTACCATTGCCTTCGTCTATGATCTCTATCTTATAGTTATTAGTGGTAGGATCAGCCTCCAAATTCTCAAAGGTATAGTCCTCTACTCGCAAAAATCCTATATTGGATGGTGGCGTAGGGGCATCCAAATAAACCTTATTAGCTGGATCATGTGCCCGTGGTATTCTACGCACCTCTTGTGTGTTATCAGTAAGGTGCGTAAGCACGAGCTTAAATGGTCCCTTGCCTTTGAAACGCTTGATCACCAACTTACCGCCCTGACCATTCTCACAAGTAGCACTGTAGTTCTTGATATCCAAGACTCCATTGCCGTCCTTATCAAAGTCGGGAGATACTGGACTCTCTATCTTGATGCCCGTAGCACCTGTTACTAACTTACCACAAGTCTTAGGGGAAGTATTCACATCCTTGATGTAAACATCCCAATAGCCTGGTGCTAAGCCACTCATGAAGTTAGATACACTATATGCTGCATCCGCTGGGGCATTCTGTGGATCAGTAGCATTCGTCCTATGTACAAAGGCATAGTGGTATGTGGCTCCTGGACTGCCGCCTCTGACTGCATCTACAGTGATTTTTCCTTGGGTAGCTAATGATGTGCCACATGCCGCTGTCGGCTGAGTTACCGTATAGTCCGCCTGAGCTAAGTTATTTATCTCTGGTGAGATAGTTACCTCTATCTCTTGACCACAATTGTACTCGTCTTTGGCTCTGATGACATAGACTACGCCTTTCTCCCAGCCATTTACCGTAGAGGCAGCTATCACATCAGAAGTACTTGGTGCTGACCACGCTGTGTCTGGCTCACTCTTCTTCTTCCATTGGTACTGAAGCGTACTGGTATAGTCGCGTGTGGCTGCCCATGTAGGAATAGCACCTGTTGCGGCATCCTTGATCTTAAGTGGCCCTATACCTGTATTAGAACTGTTCATACAATCCTCAAATTCGGCCTTGATCGGACTGAGCGCTACTCGCTTCTTTACCTTATAATTATATAAGGCAGCCGCATCCTTACAGCCATTCATATCCGCTATCCTTATCTGATAGTCTCCCTCTGAAGAAAATGTATACCAATACTTGCCATCCGTATCCTGTGGCAATGTCTCTTCCGCTCCCGCTGGATCCTTTACCTTTATCGTATAATTGTTATATGTTCCTGGCTGATTGCCCCCTGTTACATGGAACAAAGCTGACGGATCTGGTGAGGTCTTATGCCCATCAACTACCAATATCCTACGACGCTCTTCTCCACAATTCAAGTAAGTGTGTGCCGAAGCACCTCCTCGCTGGGTGATCGTTACCTTGTCATAACCCCGTATAGTAAAATCTACCTTTATATCACAGGCCTGACCATCAGAAAACTTCTTTATAGCATCATTGGCCGTAATATACAAACTGTAATTGCCCTTGGTCAATCCCTGCAAATCTATCTGCTCCGCATTCTTGGTGCCCTGTTGCAATATAGGGGTTACCGTGCCCGCCTTTACCAATCGCCACTTATAATCCTTGTTACCATAATTCTCTACCTTCGCCTGCGCTGATCCATTGTTCGCCTGATAACATGTCTCCACAGTGGTTTGAGTGATGGAAACTTTCATCCTTCTACTGGCTGAGGCTGCAATTTGGGTAGTAATATCTATATAACTACTTGGGCAAGCCTTAGGCTCTTGGTACACATAGATGTCGTCTATGGCAAGGTCATTACCACTGTATCCTACGGCTATAGAGCGGATTTGGATAGAAAACTCTGTATTGGTACCAGGATTGAGTTGTCCTGAGAACTCATGCCATTCCTCACGGTTCCTATTGTTAGGAGCTATCTCTCCTGAGGACTGAGAAGTAATCACATTGCCTCCGGAATCCACCAAACGTATCTCTACATTAGGACGGATGATATTACAACCTATATGTACCACATTGAATAAGTAGAGCTTATACTTGATAGGTTGATTTGGTTCTATATCTTTTACATGCTTTTCATAAAGTATACCTCCTGAACCCATACCACCTACATTTCCTATATTATAGAAAGCAAAACGACCATCGCTTGTAGGGCTTGGGTTGGTATGGTCATAAGGAGTTGTCCAACAACCATTAGGATCCAAATAAGCATTGTTATAACCACTGATATAGTGGTGATTATCAGGCGTACCACAGCCCCAGTTGGAAGGCACTCCTGGCAATCCACATACGGGAGCTCCTGTACCAAAGTCTTCCTTGATAAGCACTATTGGTTCTGGTGCAGCTGTTTGCTTATAGAAAACCCTTACAGTTTGGTTGCCTGTGGTAGCCAAATCAGGAAAATCCACCACGGGTACGGTACTTGTGGTAAAGTTGCCTGCAGGAGGGGTACTAGGCAAAGTCCCAGGTGTATTGACTACCTTATAGCTATAGTTGGCCTTGTTGGTGGTAATCTTCATACGTGCCCTACCATCGCAATCATAGGTAAGCTCAAAGGGAAGCTGTGGTTTCTCTATAGGTTGTTTTACCTCTACATCCTGATAGGCCTCACAGAAAGGAGTCCCTGTATTCTTCACCCCTACCTTGTGGGTACCTGGCGCTTGATTAGGGAAATGATTGCTTGACTGCCAAGCTCCTCCGTCAATATTATATTCATATGAGTTATTAAAGCCCCCTGACACATTGGCCACTACAATTTCTGCTGAGGCAGCTGGGTTCTCACAAGCTAACTGTACTACTCCTGGGAAGAAGCGCAAGGCACCATTACCACTAACGAGCGTTTGTTCCTTAGGATCGGTATGAGGAGGGTTACATACCGGTGGCGGTGGTGGCCCCATCTCTGGAGTGATGACGATACAATCCTCAGGATAGTGACAGCTCTGGGTGCCTTTCGTATATTCGATACGTGCCCTATAGTCCCCTGCTTCAAGCCCTGTAAAGACAGGATTGCTTTGAGCCTTAATAGCAGCATCCCAATCTGGCCAAGTACCATCGGCTTTCTTTTTGATCAGCTTATATATTATGGTATAGTCTCCTTGATTAAAATTCCCATTGGTGATGGTAATCTTCAAAGACCCTGAAGTAGGCCCACAGATGGCATCGGCTACTTTTTCCAAATTAAAGAGTGGTTTCTCTTGATAAGTATAGCTGACACCCTTGGATGCCTTACAGTTGTTCTGATCCCATACATTGATCGTATAGGTCTTAGGGTTAGGAGTACCTGCCCAGCTATCCTTAAACTTAACACTATAGGTATGTACCTCTGGGTTACCTGCCTTGCCCTCAAAGTTTACACTTATGTTGTTGCTAGTTACCCCATCTATGGTGAAAGAATAGCGCCCATTGATAGGGTTGAGCTTTCCTCCCTGTACAGTGATAGAGAACTCTTTTTCACTACCACAAGTAAGGGACTTGGCTATAGCATTGTTGATCTTAAGTTCAGGTATTTGGGTGATTTCGAAGTTACTTACCGTAGGGTTACAACCTGTTTTATAAGTAGGGGTTAGGGTAACCGTATAGTCATTGCCCGCTACCAAGTTATAGAGTTGGTTCTTTACAGAGGCTATGTTATCAGAGTTAAGCTCTGTAGTATTGGTCACTGTATAGGTTACAATATGGGTAGCTCCTTTCTTAACAACTACCTTTACAGGTAGGGTTACGAAGGAGTTGACCACCACGCGCATCTTCCCTGTACCAGGGTTGTTGCTCACACATTGTACGGCCTCCACCTGAGTAAGGGTAAGCGCATCGGTATCGGTTACCGCTTCTATATCTACTGTTTTCTTATACTGACATACATTATCCTGATATTGAGCTACTTTAGGACGCAAATATACCTCGTATTGTCCTGCTTGGGTTACTGGTATATCAAAGGCAGTGGTTCCTACAGGCAACAAATCCTGATATTGAGAAGAACCATTAGGCCCCTTGAGCTTATACTGATAGGCTCCTGAAGAAATAGCTGACACTTTGATCTTTCCTTCCCCACAGATGATGTTCTCCTTATCTACACTATAGGTTACATTTCCCTTATAGGCACGGAAGTGATAGGTAAGCGGACAGTTCTGATAGCCCAAGCGTACGGCGAACTCAGAGCCGTTGGCATCCACATTGGCTGGTGCCAAATCATAGCTCTTGCCTGTATGTACTAATTGCCAATTGCTATCATTCTGAATGCCAGAGTGACTTACATCGGGCGGACAGTTTCCTGGTGCTCTTTGAGTTTTGTATTTATACCAAGTTACTTGACCATCGGTGAGGGCACCATTGGTAATAGTCAGGGTCTCTGTACCATTACATACCCCTATACCGAGGTATTCGATCCCTGTATTATTACACACCTTGCGCTCAGTGACATAGGAAGCATCACGCATAGGATGCTGATCATCCCCAGAGCGGGTCTGTACATTATACTTTATCTTGAGCTTATTGTTACAACGGTTTCCGCCTACAGGTGGGGTACGCTCTACCCAATACACCCCTGGAGAAGAAATAGACAAATCCTGAGTGGTGGCTATGACCCCTGCTTGTCCCTCTTTTGTCCATTTCCAAGATCCAAAGCCAGCCCCCCCCTTGAGTACCATGTTTCCACAATAAGGCAGATCTTGTGCCTCACAGGTATCGTCCTTGACAAAGAAGGTAGTAGTACTCTCATTATTTTGGTCACAAGCCCCTCCGGCAGTAGCAAAAGAGCCAGTGCGGTATTCCTTATTATCCAAGACCGCATGATAGACCATCTCGGCCTGGTTCTTAAACTCATTAGAACAGAAGTCAATCAGATTCGCACAGTCGGGCTGCACCTTTACCTTAAAGGTAATAGGGGCAGAGAAAGGTGCCGAAGACGAATAAGGTAAAATCGAAGGATCCACATTGAACTTCACCATGGTACGCCCTGTATTGTTATAGTTAGGCGTAGCCGATACAAAGGTTACCCCCGCAGGGAGTGGCTGTTCTATATCGTCATAGGTCACCCCTTTGGGCAAAAGATCTTCCAGAACCGCATCACGTACATTGTCATTCCCTATATTACGGAATTTAAGACGATACTTAAGCGCCTCTCCAAAGTCAGCTGTCTTTCCTGTAAAGTCTTTCCATTGACCATTTTGTAAACCTAATACCTCCTTATGGGTTTCTATATAAGGAGCAATAGCATCAATAGAGAAAGGCACCGTATAAGTAATATAAGCATCCTCCGCTGCAAAGTGTATTTCCAATGAAGTATCTCCATTCCTTATCACTGTATTATTAGGGTTAGGAATGTCAAAAACATCCAAATCCGCAAATCCTTGCCCCTTAGGCACTACAGGATTTCGAGGCATCGCAGCTTCTGAATGATTAAAAGAAATAGAGGCATCCATAAAATCTTCATAAGCATTGGGGTAAGCCCCTTGTCCTTGTTTATGTCCATTTATTTCTAATATATCAATAATAATCCATCCAAGTCTGAATAAATCCATTTTTTGTGACTTTTTTGTAACGAAAGTAGACAAAGAATAGAAAAATGATAATAAAAATTATAGTTTACAAGGCGTAAATTATAATTTTTATGTTATAATTGATATGTATATGTCATATTTGCTTATCATATACAAACACATTCATTTTTAGTTTGGTAATAAATCTTGATTTAGAATCGGCTGAAAATGAGGGGGTAGACAGGTGATGGTGTGCCTGCCAGCATTTGTCAAAAATAAAATTTAAAAAGAAGGAGGACCGCATTCAAGGTGAAACAAACTTATCATAAAGTGTCTCATGCTCTGATGACTTTGCTGCTTTTGGTATCAACCTTTCTTCCCTTGTTAAGCTCAAGTCCTAGGGTTTCTGCTGCAGAGTTAGGTGAAAGTGATTATCAGCTAACTACAGATGTCACTATTAATACTAATCCTTTAAAGGATACAGGCTACGGTGAAGGTAAATTTTACATTGCTCCGACCTATACATTTGCAGATAGCAAAGTATTAAATAATGGTGATACCATGGTTTATCGTGTTCCATCACAGTTCAAAATTGAGCGAACTTTGGAGGAAAACATAAGTGCACCGGATGGTACTGTTGTTGCCAAGTTGGTGACAGATCCTGTTACCAATACAGCGACCATTACTGTCACAAATGCTGAGTATTTTGCGAAAATGCCAGATACCAAGCTTATTCAATCTTCTTTCACAGTGGTTTGGGCTGATAATATGCCTTATGACCAAGAGCAAGAAGTTAATTTCCCAGGTGCTAGAACCTATAGGCTGAAGCGTATCAAGGTTGATGAAGAACCTCAGGGTTATTCCAAGTGGGGTGTTCAGGATTCTAAGGATCCAAACTACGTCAACTGGCGTATCCGTGTCAATCGCGATGTCCAAAATCTTGGTCAAGTTGTCATTGAGGACGCTATTCCAGAAGGTCAAGAGCTGGATGAAGATACAGGGATTACAGGTTACTACTTTACTGAGTGGGAAGGTGCTTCTGGCACCCGTCAATCATTTAATCCGAGCCAGATTGTGACAATCACTGACTCCAATCATTTCACAGTTAATGCTGGGGATTTGAGTGGAAGAGGTATTTATGTTATCTACCGGACTCGTTTGACTGAGCCAGTAGATAAGGTAACCAAAAAAGCTTTTAACGATGTAACTGTTACATCTAATGGGCAAAAGATGCCTGATTTGTTAGCACGTCCATTCGCGCCTTTGACAACACTTGATGGTGTCGGGGAAGGTACCCGTTCTGATGAAGTTATCTTCAAAGTCAAAAAGGAATTGACTGGCCGCAATTTGGCAGATGGTGAATTTACTTTTGATTTGATCAATAAGGATGACAACGATAAAGTTGTTCAAACGGTAACCAATAAAGCTGGTGCCGTAACCTTTAAGAAACTTCGTTTCAAAAATGAGGGAACCTTTAACTATGTCATTCGTGAACGAGCAAGCAATCTGCCGGGTGTGACAAATGATGCCAATTCAGACATCAATGTTACTGTTACTGTAACAGACAACAACGGCGTTAAGACAGCAGCGGTTACCTATGACCGTGATGCTTTCACCAATACATACAAGTTAGAGCCAACAAGTGCAGCAATTACCGCTAAGAAAGTTCTGGATGGTAAAGCACTTGAAGCTGAAAAGTATACTTTCAAACTGACTGAGGTTGGCGGAAATAACTTGGAGCTTCAAGCAGCTAACGATGCCAATGGTGATATCAAGTTCCTTGGAATCAACTATGATAAAGAAGGGACTTATACCTACAAGCTGACAGAAGTAGCTGGAAATGAAGCGGGAGTGACTTATGATAGTGCAGAACATACTGTGACTGTCACAGTGACCGCAAGCAAGGGCAAGTTGGAAGCTACCGTCGAAGGTAATAATCCAGTATTCACAAACACTTATAAAGACTATGGTGTTAGCTATGAGTTTCTCAGCAGCAATGCAGCCTATCCAAATCTGCCAAAAGAAGTAACTGATTTGCTTCCAGCAGATGCTAATCGCTACACTAGTGGTACTAATGTAGACGCTAAGCAGCCTGCTAAAACAAGTGTTACAGTTACTGAAGGCACATGGACTTTCGAAGGCTATGCAGAAACGAATGCACAGACTGTTGCGGATAAGGACCTTAAATTTACTGGTAAATGGAATTTCACTCCAGCGCCGAAATATAAGGTAACGTATGAATTTGTAAGCGCAGATCCGAATCGCGCCTTACCAGCAGAGGTAACAGAATTGTTGCCGACCGATGCCAATGAATACACAGATGGTACTGCAGTTCAAGCGGTTCAGCCAGCTAAGGATTCTATTGAAGTAACTGGAGGTACTTGGAAATTCCTTAAATATGACGCGGATAGTAAAACTATTGCAGGCTCAGATGTCAAATTTACAGGCACATGGACATTTGAAGCTAGACGTCCACAAGGACCAACACCACCACCATCTTCTTCAGATTCGACACCACCACCGTCATCATCTGGTGACAAACCAAGCGGTTCGACGGATGGAACCCCAGGTAATTCGTCAGATAAAGATGGAAAAGATGTTCGTGGATCAGCAACTGGCAAAAAAGTTTTGCCGAAAACTGGCAGTGAAACATCTATCTTTGCGATAGCAGCAGGATTTGCTCTGATTCTTTTATCAGCTCTTGTCTATCGTTTCAAAAAAGCTAATTAGTTTTAGCTAAACGAATCATCTCAGCTAGCTGAGATGATTTTTTCTTGTCTTTGTCATCATCTATCTCGATAATGTACTGATGTTTAAACTTATAAACTCTAAAGTAAACAGACATTTGAATGGCTGTTTTTTTACGGTATCTGATATTTGCTAAGCTTGATTTTACAGTCAATAACTACTTGAAAATGGAAGGAAAAATTTGTATTATATCTAAGA
>ERZ773197.1349-NODE-1349-length-17122-cov-16.182985_pt1 | contig 17122 bp, 16 predicted proteins | sample MGYA00580999_ERZ773197 | MGnify/ENA primary metagenome ERZ773197 (study PRJEB29015, sample SAMEA2738166) | human oral metagenome | biome: human oral; feature: human-associated habitat; material: saliva | place: China | collected 2185 ...
TTACCACTCATGTGAGCGAGACAAAGTAAAACACGATTTCTTTCCATTTTACTAATTATATTATTTCACCTGCATAGTCCATCTTTTTACCGAGAACTGTACAGACAATCATTTGAATATCTTTTATAAAGGAATAGTTCTTTAAATAATAGAGGTTTAACCTAACTTTATCAGGGAAAATAACCTCATCATTATATTGAGCAGGATTCTCAACAGAGGCTAAGAGTTCTTCCTCGTTCCTATACTTCAAACTGGCTGGTCCTGTGATTCCAGGCCTCAACTTGAGAATATCTCTTTCCTCGCCTTGCAACTGATCTGCATAGCCTGGAACGTCTGGGCGTGGACCGACAAAGCTCATATCCCCTTTGAGAACATTCCAGAGTTCTGGTAGCTCATCTAACTTATAACGTCTAAGTTTCTCGCCAAGTGGTGTGATGCGGCACAGTTCAGTTGATGCAATAGAAGTTGCTTCTGAATCCCTACTTGCCACAGAAGCCTCAGCCTTGACTGTCATCGATCTGAACTTATATACCATAAACAGTTTGCCATACTGCCCCACTCGCTTCTGACAAAACAAAATAGGACCAGGCATCTTCACCTTGATTAGAATTGCTACAACCAATAATACTGGACTAAGGAACAGCAAACCAAACAAAGATGCAAGTTTATCAAACAACCATTTTAAAAACATAACTTATAAATGAGTTAAAAACTACGAATGAAGCTAATGACACGAATTTCAGAAGATGAAAACACATCCATTAGAAAATACGAATGACGCTAATGACACGAATGATATAAATAGAAGACACTCTAATAGCAAAAATGAAACCAATAATATATACTAAGAATAATACGGATAGAACTAATCTTTTGTATCATATATAACGTTCGTACATTAAAGAACTCTCACCAAAATTAATAAGTATACCCAATGGGCATTTTGTTATCTTCAAATAGTTAATAATCTGTGAGCGATCAATATCTGTAAGTCCCTTCTCAGCTTTAAGTTCTACAATTATATTCTTGAAGCAAATAAAGTCACATTTGAACTTATGCTGTAACTCTACTCCCTTATAAAAGACATTGAATGTCTGCTCCCGTTGAAAAGGAATTCCTCGTAATTTAAATTCTATCTCAAGAGCATCACCATAAACTATCTCACGCATTCCACTACCCAACTCATTATGAACAGCCATTGCAGCTCCAATTATTTGGTACGCCTCATTTTTACACACCAATTCCTTCTCAACATTCATAATATGAAAAAGCTTAGCTATATTCGTGAAATTAAAGAGATCCGTTATCCTAAATGCACATTCGGGGAATTAGAGAAATTAACAGTTTACAAAGAACATTCGAAAAATTAGAGAAATTAGCAGTTTATTTTGTCTTTGGCTTATACTCTACATAGTAATCTCCATTAGGTAATGTTTCAATAATCTGAATATCATTAGCAGTCTGAGCAGATTTCATAGAAGCAATATTATCTGGCGCAATTGTACCAAACACTCGGAGACCTAACAATGAAGAAATCTCTGTTGCACACAGATTCATCATTTTATTGATTCCACGACGTTGCCAACGGTAATCAGTCATATACCCACGAAAGGATTTCCCCCAAAAGAAACTTCGCTGGAAAAAATATCCAACACATACTTTTTGCAGAGCATTTCCTTCTGCAACAACAATATAAGCAAGAAAACTTTTATCCTTTGCTAACTTGTTTAATGACAGTTCATCGAAACCATGAGGCTTAAAGAAATCAAAAGCTGACGCAGGCTGTTCTGCAAACATCTTTACCAACAAAGAAAGATTATCCTTACAAAGGACCTCTATCTTATAGAAAAGTGCATTGCCATCCTCTTCTACTGTCTTAGTAAAATGAGTAAGAATGTTCTGAACTTGTGCCATTTTACCATCATACTTTAATCCAAAAAGGAAAGAATTTATGATGCCTATGACATCCCAAATCCAAGGTAACTTGTCACGTAAGATATGTGCTATTTTATAAAGCATCGTAAAACTCTTTTAAAGCCTTCCAAATATCCTTCTGTTCATACCTTTCACGTATCATTGGACGAGCATTACGTCCCATACGTTTAGCCTCTTCAGGATGCTCAATAAACCATTTCATAGTATTAAACAAAGCCTGCTGCATAACCTCAGAACCTTCCTTAAGAGGAGCTGCGATAATTTTACCATTCAAACCGTCTTTAATGATTTCATTGCAACCATTAATATTCGTAACAATACATGGTAAGCCCATAGCCCCTGCTTGCATTGGAACATTTGGGAATCCCTCACGATAACTTGGGAAAACAAGGGCATCAGCTTGAGCCAAGAAAGGACGGACATCACTTTGCCAGCCGACAAACTTAACCTTCTCAGATGTTGTCAAAAACTCTTTATCAGAAGCAGAAACGGCATCCTCCTCTTCAAATGTTCCAACCAATATTAACCGACAATTAAGTTGTCGCATACACTCCGTTAGTTCGTGCATTCCTTTATCCTTAACCATTCTTCCTATAAAAACGAAGGTAAAAGAATCAGACTTTTCTTGAGTATTCTCTACAGGAGTAAAGAACTCGGTATCAATACCGTTAATATTTCCATTCCAAATCACACGCAACGGCTTCTTAGTAATGCAATCCTCTTGCAAGGCATGTAATACCCCTTGTCCTTCTGGAATAACATTTGTAGCAAAAAGACATGACAAGCGCTCCATCGTCTTAAGAATCATCCTTAAAACTCCATGAGCACCCTGATAACGCAAACCCGTAACGGTATAAACTCTATGTGGAACACATGCAAACCATGCTGCTATCATTGCCAAAAGACTTCCCTTAGGAGTATTAGCATGTACACACCATGGTTTCTCCTTACGGAACAGACGATACAAGAACCATAAACCCTTGATATCTTTCACTAAACTAATAGGACGTTCTAATGGAGCATCTACCACACGGATTCCTTCTCGCTCACTGACTTCCTTCAGAACACCAGTATCTTTTGCAACACCAACAACTTCGAAGTATTGGTTCAAAAACTTCAGCTGCCCTTTTAGTAAACTATTTAAGGATATATCCGCAGTTGTAACGCGAATTATTTTTTTTCTTTGAATATCTTTCAATTTATATAAAACTATTTATCAAGAGAAAAACTTAATGATATTAATTAAAGATATTTTTATACACATCAGCATAACCACTTACTGTATTGCTGATATCAAACTCCAAGGCTCTATTATAACAGCGTTCTGCAATCTCGTTATAATAAGTTTCATCACTTGCTAATCGGTTAATTTCTTCTGCCAATGCCTTTGCATCCTCATGTGGGAAAAGAATACCATAGCCTTTTGTTACCTCTCTTAATCCATTAACATCTGAAGCAATAAAAGGTTTATGTGCGCTCATCCCCTCTACATTGCTAAGGCTTAACCCTTCCCAATGAGAAGACATCACGATAACATCTGCTGCTCTCAGAACATTTGGAATATCAGTACGTAAGCCTAAAAATCTAACTCGCTCACTAACACCTAAAGACAGAGCTAATTGTTTTACTTCCTCCATCCGTTCACCTATACCAGCAAACCAGATCTCGTATTTTTCTTTATCTAATAAGGTTAAAGCCCTAATAATAGTATCTTGATTCTTTTGTTTACGGAATCCAGCCACCATCAAAATAGACTTACGGTTTTCTTTTAAACCTAATAGTTCCTTACATGGCACAGCTTCTGAAATAGCATTAACATCTATCCCATTGTTTATTGTAGTAATTGACTTGTACCTATTTGATGATTCTATAAGCCACTCCCCACCCATATATTCTCTTAGTTTCTCTTCCGCAATCTTACTGATACATATCACATGATTATATCTTCCATACATCCAACTTTCAATCGGACGATACCACTTCCAATTTCGTTTTCGATTTGATGTGTTATGTTCTGTAGAAACAATATTTGTACGGCTAAACAAACTGGCAATTGCTACAAATAATTGCGGTGAAGAATTATGCGTATGAACAATATCATAATTCTTCATAATCTTTACCAGTTTAAATATATAGAGTGGATTATAAACCCCATGTCCTAACGCATATATCTTTGTCTGTGGACTCTCTTTCTTCAATCTATGGGTCAATGGTGTCTCTTTACCATTAAAGACACATAAATCCACCGTATTTCCCAAAGCCTGTAACCTTGGTATCAAATTAACCACCAACGTTTCAGCCCCACCCATATCCAAAGATGTTATGACTTGTAATATTCTCATTATCCTGTTTCTTTAATTTACCAATACACAAATCTGTTTTGCTCGTATTCTAAATAAGAATCCAACAAGAAATTTGAAAATCTATTTGCTGTCACTTTTAACATTTCATCATAAACAAATGATATCTAACAGATTATACTCTCTATTCAAATGACAAGAATGACAGCAAAACTGAATTACGTTTCAGATTCAAGGCTATTCACCAACCTTTTCTAATAACCGTTGAATAACAATCTCTGGTGCAATCCACTTCTCATAATACTGTCTTGCTCCTTCTTGTAACTGCATGCGATAATGTTCATCTGAATTAATCTTTACTACAGCATCATAGATTTCTTCTGGCGAATTGACAATATGAATATTTTTTCCATGTGTTAGTCCTTCTCCAGGCATCTCACGAAGAAGAGGAGATGAAATTATAGCTTTTCCCATACAAAGATACTCACCCAACTTCCAGCCATGACATCCACAAACAGAAGGTGTATTAAAAACAAGAATGCTCTCCTTTGTCTTGGTTATATAATCATCCATAGATAAACGCTTATCATAAATAAAATCCTTATATAATTTTTCGTATTCAGGATAATCTGGCATCTCTGATAGGACTGCAGGATTATCTCTAAGGTAATATAACCCTCCCTCTATATCTATTCCTGCACGTTGACAAGACTTTAAGAACTCACCTCTATATAAATTTGTACATTCTTTGGCAAATTGATTATACCACAATGTAGACGCATGAAATATATAATTAGGCTTTACATCTACATTCCTCTCATAGAATTCCATTGAACGGCGACGCTCATAAATGTAAAAGTAATCACGCATAAATCCTTTCAGAGATTGGAAAGAGGAAGATTTGCCACGTAAGAAATTCTTCAATCCAAAAGTTAATAATCCAATAAGAGAACGATTTCTTACAGCAAAGTTAGGACCAGGGATAAAAAGCTTGTCATACTTTTCCAAGTCTCCAAACTTAATATTAACTTTAGAATAGATATCACACCAATCATATTTATCTTTTTCTATTTCAGCTACGTCCTTAATATCAAAATAAACTTTCGTTATTTTACCATTTTCATTATCAAACACGACCTCCATTCCACAACCATATTGACTTGCATTTGTAATTTTTAAATCTTCAAATGGTTTAACAGAATATATTATTTTATCTTTCCCAAAAATCTTATATAAACCTAATCTATAAAAAGAGGTATATCTATATTCTGTTCTTGGATCAATATAAACCTTCATCTAAGTAATCTTTAAAATTATTTGTTTACCAAATTATAGATGGATATCATACTACCCAACCAACATTCTTGATATTATTACCAAAGAGATGTCTAAATCCCCTACTTCCATTATAATAACTATTTTCTACTTTCCACTAAAGAACGAATCTTTAGTGTAAAGTAATAGAGAGGCTTACTATGATAGTACAAACTTGCAAGTAATTTAAGCCTCATAGGACGAGAATCCTTTTCTAACGGAGCATTTTTATATAAAGATTTTGTTTTATACTTAAGGAAAATGTCCTTTAAAGGATGCATACAATTTTCCATCCATGGACGATTAGCAACACCTGCTGTAAAATGAATAAATATCGGATGCTTTTTTCCTTCTTCCATTTCCTCTTCAGAATAGAATGGCTGCTGCTTAAAACTATGATAAGGGAAAACGAAGAAATTAGTTACCATATTATAATTCACAGGTAATATCATTTTACGTATACACACTGCATTAATCAACCCTTGATCGTGATGAAAAACATTGCCATTATGTGCTATAAGATAATCTAATATTTTTGCTTCAATACCTTCCTCCCTCCATTGCTTAAGATTAAGCAACAAGAAACCAGAATTAACATACGCTTCATTAGATTTCAAGCCTATAGCTTTTTTTGCATAAAGTGCAACATCATCTAAAACTCCTGCTATCTGATTATTTCCTAAATTGGAACACCAAATTGTTTCTAAACTTCCTAAAACTATAGCATCTACGTCCATATAGATGATTCTATCAATATTTTCATCCAAAAGTGATGAAAGAAAGAGTCTAGAATAGGCAGAAATAGCTATTGTGCTAGGAACTTTAATTCTTAATCTCCCTGCAATATCACTAACATCATGCACTACTAAGTTTCCCTTATCACAAGGAATATGCTTTTCAATCTGCTTTATATTTTCTTCATCTATGTTATTAGATAAAAGATGAACAGTTATACAATTTGCCCACTTATTATTTTCAAAGAGTGAGACAAGTAATATTGAAACTAATTTGGCATAATTAGCGTCAGAAGATATTGCTATATGAAGATTATCTGATTTCATATTTGTTACTTATATATTTCTTTTATCTTTAAGATGCATTAAATATCCTATTGGTGCTAAGAAATACCATCTCCCACTGATTTTAGGTATATCTACTTCATTTGGTGATACACCAGCTTTATTCTTAGTTGTTAAACAAAAACGAAAACGCCAATAGTTTATCGCATTTCTTAATTTATCCTTAAAAGGGATTGGATAATGTACCAATTCAGAGTATGTTAGCATGCTACCTATAGGACTATTCATTCGTAGGCGTGTTATAGATGATGTTATACCATTTTTCTGATAATCTGCAATGTAAATAATCCGATTAAAAAATCTCATTTTATAATTGCGTGCCATTCGAAACCATACAAGCACCTCTGGGCAGAACTTTTCTCCTTTAATCTCGGGGAAAGGGAACTGGCGTAACACATCAGTCCTAAAAACTTCTTTAAGGTCACCAGTAACTTTATAAATAGGTGATAAATCCCACGCATGACAATCTATATAATCTTTAGGTAAACCACTACCTATAATCTTACCATTCTGATCCGCATCAATACCACAAACACCAAGAAAAGTGTCATCGTGCTTTATCTTGATCCACTCCTCATGAACAATTTGTAAAGAATCTTTTGGTAAGAAATCATCACTATCTGCTATAAAAAATAATTCACCTTCAGCATATTTTACACCTAAATTAATTGCCGTATGCTTTCCACCATTTTCTTTCTTAAAATAACGAATAGGAAACCCATCCTGCATATTGCCATGAGCTAAAATAAGAGAAGATACAATATCCTGTGTACCATCAGTACTACCATCATCAACTATTATCCACTCAAAGTCTTTAAAATCCTGTAAGAGAAGACTTTCATACAATCTTTTTAATAGATTGGACCTATTATAGGTTGGTGTGAAGATGGTAATTTGTGCCATTAAGTATATATTATTTTAGAAATTTGAAAATTGGGCGATAAAACTTATTTTGTGTATATCCATAATCATATTCATTCGCCGAATAAGTTGATCCATTTCCCGCACATGGTCCATTAGTTAAGAAAGTTTTATATGGAACATTAAGAGCAGACCATGCTATGGTTATTCGTAAAAATAGTAAGAAACATACTGTTATTATTGATGGGCGCATCCAAACTAATGCACCTTTCCTCGAAGAAAGGAATGTAAACATGTAAAAAACGCCCAAAAAGAACGGCCACCCAAAACGCCCTCCTTGTCCAAATCTCATAAAAACAAAAAGAATAGCACAAAGAGTATAGCACATATTAAGCATTACTAAAGAACCTTTATCCGTAGGTATTCTTGAATAATTTTTAAAAAGTATCCACAAGATAAATATAACCTCAATAACATACTCTATTCTGAATCCTTGATCTTGACTCGTGTAATTTCCTTCTTTTCCTGTAATATCACTAGCATGCGCTATAATCATATTAGGAATAGGTGTCAGACCTATTAACAAACAAAAAACAAGAAAATATATGACGTTTTTTTTCGCAAACTTTTTAAATGGTATAAAATAAGAAATAGCGAAAATAAGGACTGACGTATGGAAAGTTGCAGCAAGCCCCAAAACAAAAAAGAATTTTATAGGTTTTCTTTCCCATATATACCTCACTCCTTGCCAAGCAATTCCAACAGCAATGACCTCTCTAAGATACGTCATTGTAAAATAATAAAAGAATCCAAGAAACACAATGGAACAAAGAGGATAATCATTAATATACTTCTTAAAGGTAAAGAAAATCAGTATATATTCCAAGCATACTGTAAGAAATAAGAAAACGTATCTATTTTCTGTAATAAATGCTATTATAATTTGCCAAAGCCAATATCCATATTCTATACCATTCATTAGATACAGCGTCTTTTCATAATTACCTGTAGTTTTCATTTCGTCCGCAATAAAATCAAAACTAGCACCATAAATATAACGGTCGTAGCCACCTATCATATCTCCAAAACCTACAAAGATTGTTAGGTATAATAAGAAAAAAGAAAGTAACACTTCAGAATGCTTAAGCTTTCCTCTTGAAATAAAACTATAGACAACTGCGATTAAAAATACTAATATATATATACTCATAATTTATCACTGATTAATTAACAAAGGCATATAATTTCTTAACTTCAGAAGAATTATCCTGAATATTATCTTTTAAATAACTAATTAAAGACAAAAATAAATCTCTATTGTTTATCAATTCAACGATAGAGTCCGCTAATGCTTTTCCATTCATATCACATATTAATGCATTCTTTCTGTTTTCAAACTGGTCCTCAACTGTAGAAAAATTTGTAACAACAATAGGCTTACACAGAATTTTTGCTTCATCCAAAGCAATAGACTTCCCTTCAAATCGGGAAGGATGAACAACAATATCAGAAAAGCCAATATATGGATAAGGATTACTTTGAATTCCTACAAGTAATATATTATCATCAAGTCCGTTATCAGCTATTAATTTTAAAAGATCTTCCTCTAAAACTTTTCCAATAAAGATCCACTTAAAATTGATACCGTTCCTCTTAAGAATATCAGATGCCTCAATTGCAAAGTCAAAGCCTTTCCCACGACAGATATGCCCAATAGTACACAATATTGTATTTCCATTAGCTTTCATTTGATCAACCTGTTTCTTAAACTCACCTATCGATTCCAAAGACTGTTGCCTTATAATAGTAGGTGATGAAATATTTTCCATTATTGAAACCCTATCAGCACAGTTCGGAAAGAAATGTTTTAAAGAATCAACACAAGTTTGAGATATCGTAAAGATATGATCAACTAATGGATAGTATTTTCTATCTGCATTATAATAGAAGGACCACTTAGAATAATCGCTATGAAAAAAAGACACCTTCTTTGTTGCAGACAACTTATTAACCATATAATAAAGTAATTGTTGTCCTCCATAATCAACAATTAAATCATAATGTACATCCGAAACTACAGGCATCATTTTTGCAATTAATTCACTAGCCAAAGGTCTAGATATACGTGAAAGTATCAAACGCAACAAAACACCTAAACATAAGAGAAAATACCCATGCGCCAATAACCATTTAAGAGAAGAGAAGCCACCCATAACATGTTCAATAACTGGATTATAGATAAGCTGTATATTTTTAGGAAGATAGTCTGAGAAAACATCTCCATCTTTACAACAAAGCAAAAGTGATGTTTCGTATTTTTCTGTATCCCATGCATTAAGAAGACTTACCATACTTTTTGATACACCTCCAGACTGCAGACTTCCTATGATAAAAAGAACTTTCTTCGTCATACTGTATATTATTTTACCTCAAAGGAACACTTTTGTGGAAACTTTCTTTCAAATAACTGTATTACTTGGGGCTTTAAGACTTGGTAATCATTATAACCACACCGAGAAGAATCATTCAAACAGAGTGATTTAATATTAATATTAAACATTTCCTTTTCAAGTAATCGTAAATTATTTTGTTCAAGTTGAATAACTTTTCTTGTCTCAATATAATTAACAGGATAGAACTTATTTGAAGCAAACTGCCAATAACGGAAAAAATAATTATTCAGACTAACTTCTTCACGAAACTTAGTACAACTTTTAGCTAACATCTCTCCCTCTTTATTCCACGCCTCTTCATATACTGATTTTAAAAATGCTTTTTCATTGTGAGGAGTATAGAAATGTTGAAATTCAGTTCGTCTAAAAAGACGTATCAGATAGGCTTGTAAGCGATACTTCCATCCCAAATAGCTTCCATACCACCCTTTAGGATTGGCTTTAGTTACCTCTCGCCTATTAAAATGAGCATTAACAACCTGAGTGTCACAAAATTCCATTATATTTATTCCCCAGCCATCAATCTCTGGAAAATAACATCGTGGAGTGAACACATGTTCAAATGGTGCATCACAAGGTAATCCATTTTTGAAATAATATTCAGGTGTAATAGGGGAATTAATAAACATATCATCGTTGAATACTACAAAATGTTCACTTAACCCTGATATCCGGTGAAGATTATTTTCGATAGTGTTTGCCTGAAAAGTTGGGAGATATTCATTAGGAATAAAGTCCTTATGATCTACATAAGACAATTTAGGATTATCCCAATTCAGCCATTCTGGCTTCTGGCTATCTGCCACAAAATATACATGGTTTACCCAAGGAGCATATTCTTCTACAGCCCTAAACCAATATTTAAGAATATCCCAATCTCTATATCTGACATCAGCATTCTGAAAAGGGGTACCTTTATATAGCGCTTTTTTCTTCTGCCATTCAATGTCAGAACCATCAACCCAAAAAATTATAAAATCAATATTTATCACAACACCTAACCAAAAATATATTTTAAATACTTTTGCTTGCCTATAAGATTAGAACAAATTAAACTAATTGGCAAAACAATTATGAATAATATCCATGGAGCACATATAGGATTAGCCATAATAAGATTACTTATTGAAGAAGAATTATAAATAATAAGCCAAATAAATGTATGGTGAAGAATGTATACCCCCATTGAGTTAATATCTAAAAACAAGATCCATTGTGGAGGAGTTGAGTTTCTTATACAGGTAGGTATTATTTGTAAGACATTATACTTACCTAAAAATATTCCAAAAAAGAAAAGATAAAGCCAAGAGATAGTTCTATTTATAGAGAAAATCCAAAGACGATTTAATATAGGATAATCATCTACAGAAGATAAGAGATACAAAAATCCAATGAATATAATAAAGAAAAACCATCCTAATCTTTTCCAGATTATTTTTGTAAGAGCAGCAACAAGAAAGCAATTAAATAACATCAACAAAAACCATAGATGTGAGATTCCGCCAAATAATTGTTTCCAATAGACAGAATCATAAAATAAAACATATGTAATCAAAGCCCATATACAATATGGGATAATAAGTCTTAAAAATTTACTTTTTATTAATTCTATATTATTATTGTATTTTGATAGTTGGAATATACCATGTCCGTAAAGGTATCCAGAAATAATTACAAAGAGTGATAATCCTATTTTACTAAAAATCCGAGGTGAAATAAAATAATTATGCGGCTGCGAAATTTCTCTTAGGAAAGGCCATATTCCTATATTATAACAATAACAATGAAATAAGACAATCAATAACATTGCAATTACTCTGAAATATACAATGGCATAATTTTTCTTCATAACATTTAATTTGATTAATATGATATTTAGCCAAGGAAGATCTTAGAATGATAATAGTATCATGAATGATGTTCTGTTGGAAGTTTTATAAAATGATCTTCAAGCAAACGAGCATGAATATCTTTCTTTGGATTATTATACCAATGGTCTGGAGAGATTACAATCTTCTCCTTATTTTCTGCAAGATATTGTGCCCACCAGCTTAATGTACTATTAGAGATAATAAAATGTTTACAAGAATACATCATTCTAAAAGTTTCCCATAAAGGATTCCCATCAGGTTCGTAAAAACAAGGGGCATCAACATGAATACTCTTCTTAACCCAGTCTATATCATTCGAACAAAAGAAGAAAATAGGATTATCAACCTTCTCTAAAATTAAATTTATAGCATCTATATAGTACTTCTCATCGCAAACATAAAAGTCTTTTCTAAACTCATCACTTAAAAAATCTCCCCTCCTTATATGTACACACACTGAATTACTTTTTTTTATAATATCATAAAGCTCACGATTTGAATCTAAGATTTCATGCTTAGGAGTGAACTCTCTTTGAAGAATAGGACGTATATCATTAAAAAAGAGCGAATTCTCAAATTTACCATAAATAATTAAATTCTTAGAACTTACTTTGTAAGGTAAAGGGTCATTTTCCCAATACTCAGAGAATAAAAGACCAATCTTCCGAAATATCGAAAACCAGAACCCATTCTTATTAAAAAATATTCTACAAAATCTATAAATCAAAAATGTCATTAACTGAAAAAATGTTCCATAATTCAGTATTAAATTTCTATTATCTGTAGAATAAGGGAGAACTGAGAAATCTTCAAAAGTATCTTTATATCCTTTCTCATCGTTTCTTTGATTGACCAAAGAGAAATTAAAAATAATTTTTTCTTTCTTATTCCGTTGCTCCCATAATTTTCGCATAAAAGCATATTGGAACATTTGATTACCTGTCCGACCTGAAAAATAATTAGCAATCACAATCTTAAAATTTTAATGATATCTCCTTTTGAGAAAATATTTATTTATAAAATAAGCAATAGGAAACAAATGATTAATCAGTAAGAAAATATAAAGGACATCAACCATAGATTCACACTGACTATAAATATTATCTAAATTACTCCGTTGTATAATTTCAGATGTCTCTTTTTTACATCTCAGATACGATAATGTAAAGGAATTATAAAACCCCCATATGACAGAACGTTTTATTTGAAGGCTTATATTGATTTTAATTTCTTCTTCAGGAACATTTATACCTCTCAGAATCCGCGTTTGCCATTCTATAGAACGTTGCCTTCTTTCATATAATTCTGGAATATATTTGGGAGTATGTGATTCAGAGGAACTATTAACTGTCCATATATAAAAAGACTCTTTTGTTAAATAAACCTTTTTAGAATATAATACATTTTCTACGCAAAACTTCCAATCATCATCATAATCTACAAAAGCTTCAAAATAGATATTATTTTCCTTTATAACATGAGAAGAAAAAATACAATTCCAAATAGAATTAGGAACATTAACTTCTTGTTGTAAAGGATACTTCAAAGGGAATTTTCGTCCTCCAATATAAAATCTAACTAAGCTATTGATAGCATTTAAATCACAGACTTCATCTAAAACAATTCTATTTTGTTTCTTTAATTGTCCATCTTGGCAGACTGTAACATCACTGATTAATGTGTCGCAATTATTTTTTTGCATTACTTCTATAAATGGCATATATGCTTTCTGAACTATATCATCTTGATCACAAAATGTTATAAATTGCCCTGTAGCATATTTTAGTCCATAATTTCTTGCAGAAGCTATTCCTCCATTTTCTTTTGAAATACATCTAACCTGCTTTATTTCCCCAGCAAATTTCTCACAATATTCCCAGCTATCATCAGTTGAACCATCATTAACAAGTATAATTTCAATCTTATCAATAAGTTCATTATTCTTACTGATAATACTTTCAATAAGTTTAGAGAGATAGTATCCACCATTATAAACTGGGACTATGATTGAAACTAATAATTCATCCATTATTTCCTATAATTTAATTATTTACAGTAGTTTTAAATAAAATAGCTGCATTCATCTAATTAGAAAAGAAGATAGAACGGATTTTGTTGCGAATTTTTTGCTTATAATGTGTATTCAACAAGAAATAATAAGACAAAATACTTATTGAAAAAGTTGATGATAAACTTACAACTATAAATCGTAACCATCCACTTTGCTTAAACAATAAACTGCAGAGCAATGTCAAGGACATACATAATAATGCCATCATAAAACACGGCAAAGCACTCTTCTTATAAAAGTTAGATATTTTATACTCAGGAATATTCTTCTTTAATATAAAAACGTAGAGGTTTGATTTAATTAATTCAATAACAATTAGAACTATAAACGGAATCAAAGGACTGTACCCTGCTTTAAGAAATACATAAGTTATAGGTAATGATAACACCATCAATATACTATCCTGTATAGCATAAAGTTTATTTCTCCCAGTTGCAACTATACCATAATATACAGGTGAATACAAAACACCTATAATACAAGTAGCTAATTGTAATTGACAAAATATAACAGTCCATTCCGGCGGATTCTTAAGCCATAATGTTACTATAAAATCCCCCTCAAAAAAGAATGGCATTGATAACAGAAGCATCAAAGAGAAAGAGAAGTTAGAACTATCAACTATCAGTTCTTGCATTCTTCCATAATCCTTAATGGAATAGCATTTTGTGATAACTGGCCTAACTGAAATCATAAAATTATTAGCAAAGCCACGTACTGTTGCATAGATAGTATTTGAAAAACCGCAAGCAGCATTTATAGCAACAGAGAAAAAAGTATTAAGCAAAATATTTAATCCCTGCTGTTTAATTCCAAAACAAAAGTTATTAAACAAATCCCATCCAGAGAAAGTCAATAAAGGCTTCATAATCTCTTTGTCAATCTTCCAAGAGAAAACACACTCTTCAAAATGACGCTTACAATATACCCAATATATAAACTGAATAATCGCTCCTGTTAATGAAATCAGTATGGCATAAGCTACTAACTTGTCCATTGGTAGAACTACTACAAGATAACAAATTAACAACTTTAAAAGAGTATCAAGTATCCCTATATATGCAAAAACAGATATCTTTTCATGTGCTATAAGAGTTGCATTGTACGGAGTTTGTATAAAAGTCAAAACAGTAGAAAGAATTGAAAACTGATATACTATCATTGCAGCACCTTCACGTCCAGGTGGAATTGACAACACATTTAAAACCAGCCAAACGCCAGCAGTTTCTGCTACAAGAGCAAAAAGGAAAGCAGAGACTATATTAACATTCAGAGAAGCAGAAAAGGTTTTTTTTAAACGTTCTAAATTTCCTAAAGGTATTTCGTATGCAAGAAAACGAGATGTAGCACCAGCCATTGCTCCACCAATAAAAGTAAAAATAGAGACTATACCACCAACAACCTGATAAGTTCCCAAATCGTCAACACCTAATACTTGAAGAATTACACGCGACGTATAAAGAGATACGACAAGATTAAATAGCATTCTTACATATGTAAGTAGCGTATTTTTTGCAATTGTTTTATTTGAAGATATTGTTTCTGACATATAGTAAGAATATACTTAAGTATAAGAAGAATTTCTTAAACCTGTTATTCCATTATAGAAAACACTTTTAAATCTCTCTTGTTCTGTAAATCTAATTTCAAAAATAACACTTTACTCCATTTATAAGGGCTATGTTTGCTCATCCCTAAAGAGCACTTTTTAATATTCCAAGAGTAATCGGACACATTGTCCGAAAGCTTCGGACAGAGCGTACGAAACTGTCGGACAAAGATAAATAATGATTTACTATGAATGAATTAAAAGACTTTTATAATTTAACTGAGTCTATTTTTATTCGTGAAAAGATAATGACTCAAATGTTCTGTCGTATCGAGGTGCATCATAGCCATATTTTTTGAATATAGCTTTAACTTCTTCTGCCATCCGATATGTAAAGAGGTAGCCATTCTCAGCATTGCCGTAACAATAGAAATTACTTCGTCCTCGAAAGTAGGAATATATCTCATTGCGGAGGTCAGGTAAGTCCTTACAGCGCACCTCGTCAAAGAAGTGAGTGAAACCTGCATGATAAGTGACTAACTTTTTATCATGAAATTTCCTGCAACAGCCATTCACAAGGTTCTCTGGTAAGAGTGCAGATGGGTAAATAGCTCCACCCCATGTGTTTTGGTAGATGGTTGTAGTTTGAAATATAAATGATGCAGACAGTTCTCTTTTACAGAACAAGATTCCAAAAAGCAAGCTTCATAACTCTTAGGGAAAGTTTCTAAGCTCAGCGAATCGTTTATTTCCATTGGTTAATCATAATATTAAGATATTCTTAGATTAGATAAGGAAATGAGAACAAAACAAAGAACACGCAGGGTAACCAATTGAGGTTAAGGAAGAAAATATCATCTCCTCCCTACAAACAATGAATAGCTTGCAGGCTGACAACTATCACGGTCACTCCACATAAGAACGAATGGGCAAAAAATAAATAGACGTGGTACAGTAACAATCGTTAACTTAAACAATAAGACTGTGTTGGTCAATTCAGTAGATGCTTCGTTCGCAGAATCATTCTGTTAATAGTTCTAATTTCCTTTATTATGGGTACAAATTTAAATAAAAAAAATGAGAAAAGAAAGAATATTAATAGAATTATTGTAGGCACACGATATAAAAAAAGAAAGAATGAGCAACAAAAGCCAAACCCACCAACTGGCCCCTTCCCCGACCCCTCCCCCAAAGGGAGGGGAGTAATCACCGAGATACACCGCACGTATAATGACAAAGCTAAGACAGAATGACATAGAGACATAATTAATGTTCCAATCACCTTTCTTGTATTGAATATACCATAAAATATGTCTTTATGTCATTATGGCTATCAAACATATTTATCCACATAGCCTGTATTGAATATGTCATTAAAGAATATGTCTTTATGTCATTTTGGCTTAACATCATCTATACCTTTATGTCATTCTGTTTAGCATTCTGTATCTTTATCTGTAGGAAAAAGCCACAAGATATCAATGGTTTGAAGAAAAATCACTATCTTTGCATCAGAATCAGTTATCCTAAAAAATGAAAAAGATTATATTGATTGCTGCCATCCTTGTAGGGGCATTGACAAACGGACAGGCTCAGGTAATAAACAAGAATGCCGCGAAACGTATTGGCGAAGTTGTTAAAGAAGGCTACCAAGACGTTAAAGGAGCCATTGTTCAAGATACCAAACCA
>ERZ773197.1350-NODE-1350-length-17107-cov-28.590840_pt1 | contig 17107 bp, 12 predicted proteins | sample MGYA00580999_ERZ773197 | MGnify/ENA primary metagenome ERZ773197 (study PRJEB29015, sample SAMEA2738166) | human oral metagenome | biome: human oral; feature: human-associated habitat; material: saliva | place: China | collected 2185 ...
GGACAAAAGTCCTAGCCTCTAAATTGTCTTTGGATTGTCGAGCAAGACGCAGTGGCTGAGTGGGCTCTACTAGGCTGATTTCATCAGCTTTCACAGCCCTACTCAACTGTGCGGAGGTGGGCAGACGAAATCGAATTCTACGAATGACCGATTTCTGGCCCACTCTCTTTTAAGAAATCTATTCCTCGCTGAGGAAGCTTAAGCATTCTCCTCTTTCCATCTTTTTCTAATGATGAGGAGACTCACAACTGCGACAATAGACAGTAGGGCACCGATCAAGCTGCCTCTGGTTTTAAAGACAAACTCGACCTGATGCTTTCCTTTGGTGATTGGGAAAGATAGGAAGCTATTCCAGGCTCTTTCGGTCGTGACGGATTGACCGTCCACTTTCACTTGCCAGCCGGCACTATAAGGGATAGAGGTCATCATGACATCACTATCATCCGTAATGGTGACATTTCCCTCGATATGAGTATTGCTGAACTTGGTCACCTTCAGACCTTGCTGCTTGCGCTTCTCTAGCACTTCTTGGATCTGGTCCAGCTCGGCCCGATAGACACCTGCCTGGCTCATGTCGATGGTATCCGTTCTAAAGCGGAACTCAATGACTGACTCTTGATTTTCAGCCATGTCCGCCAGCTGCCAGATTTGCCTTTGGGTAAAAGTCTTACTATTTGGCAACCATTTGTTGTTAACCAGGACAGAATAATCTTGCTTGGGAATCAAGGATGCTGGTACAAAGAAGTAATAGGTATTGTTGGACTGAGGGATAACCTTATAACGGATAATGCCTTCCTTAGAAGAATCTGCCCGTCGATAGATGGCCTCTCCTGTCTCCTTGTTGACCTTTTCTTCTATTAAATTTTCCGTTTCAATCCCAGTAAAGGCCAAGGGTTTGAAATACTCTACATAATCGCCCGTATTCTTTTGATGGCCTTCCATAGAGTTAAGGATAATGTTTTGGTTGGCAAAGGCATTGTTGACCCCAAACTGAATGTTCTTCACGAGAGAATTGGTCCCATAGGCCAAAGGGAAAGAATGAGGGTTTTTATAGACGACAAAGCGATTGTCTTCGTAGACAGTTTCTGTGTAGTATCGCCCCATGTCAAAGCGGTTGGTAAAGCGATAGAAATACATCTTTTCTGGATGCTCTTCCATCTCTTTCGGATCGAACTCCTTGGCATGCATGTAATAGCGAACACCGTACAAAGCATCCGTCAGGGGCGTCCCATTGCTATACTCTGTGGCTGCATTGACCCCCAGATCTCCCATGTAAGCAAAGTGGTCCATGGTCGACCGTTCTAAGCTGGAGCTGAAGGTACTCAAGCCTGGATAAGAAACCAAGGATGGGACCGTTCGAGAATAGGCGAAGTCAGTCGCAATCCGGTAGAACTTCTCATCCGCATCTGCCTGGACTTTGTCCGTTACACGCTTGACCGAGACAGTAGCATCTGCAAATTTATGGACACTGTCATAGCCTAAGGTCACCTGAGAGAGATAGGCATTGTAGCCTAGCTCAAAGAAGGTCAAGACGGATAATACGATGACTGACAAGCGGGGCCATTTTTGGTTCAAGACCAAAAGGACAAGCAGATATAGTAGAACAGTGATTCCGACTTGGGACAACAAATAGCCTGCTTTTAAAAGGATGAGGGCAAGGACAAGGAAACCGGCAGTCCAGCCAATCCGAACGAGCTTTTCTTTCTGGCTCTTCCTAGACTTGTCCCAATAGCTGTAAAAGCCATAGGAAACAACGACCAGGAGCGCCAACAAATGAAGGGCAGTAAATCGGCTGATGTAACGGGAGACACCAGACGGTTGAAGCTTGGCAATAAAGCTATAGTTCTGCGAATAGACATAGACAACTGCCAAGGCTAACACCAGACCAATCACTAGGTTGGCTAGGCGTGAAAGCACAATTTTTTCTTTCATCGCTTGGTAGGCTAGGACCAACATAAAGAAAGAGAATAGCCAAGAGAAGCGGAAAAAGAAACCAGCTGGATTTTGCCCCATATGCCAAATCTTGCTGACAAATTCATTGACAAAGGAAATAAAGAAGACCAAGGTGACCAGACCGGCAGCCCATTTCTTGACGGTGACAACTTTTTTCGACAAGAAATAGGAGACAAAGCCTAGTAGCCCCAAGGCTCCGATATAGATATTGGGGAGGTTTGGCCCCGCAGACCATCCTGAGGTGTTATCAAAGCCACCCACGACTAGCTTGGCAAAAATATCCAAGGGGTTAATTTGAAAGGCTAATGAGAAGGTCATCCCTCCTCCGACCTGGCCCTTACTTTCAATGAGGTTGAAGAAGACCGGCAAGAGGATGACAGAGGCTAGCGCGATCCCGATAATCGAATAGATTATGGCCTGCAAGAGGGGAAGACTAAGGTTTCTAACTTTCTTCTTCCAATCTCCTTCGACCAGCAGCCTTGGCGATACATAGTAGCAAGCATACAAGGCGATGAAAATGGAAATCATATAGCCTATATAAAACTGGAGCAAAACCGTCAAGCCTAAAGCAAAGGCATAGCGATAAGGAGCGCCTCCATCCAATAGCTCTTCTAGGTAGACAATGACGATGGGAAGCATGATCATGGCATCGTAGAAAATGACATTCATCTGATACGACACCAGCATCCCAGATAGGGCATAAGCCGTCGCAAAGAGGGGCACTAGCCATTTCCTAGATTCCAAGCCCTTATACCGCTTGATCAAAAGGAAGGCAAAGGCCATCCCAATAGCCCCGTAACGGAGCCAAATAGTCAAGAAGACCGCAAACCCAAAGTACTTGAGGGGAATCAAAATATAGATAATATTAAAAGGACTCATCAAATAATAGCCGAGCACCCCAATCATATCTCCCCCCAGAGACTTGGTAAAGGAATAGCTCAAACTAGATAAATCTCCGGAGAGCACGGCATTTTTCAACAAGCCAAAGAAGCTGATGTATTGTTGACCAAAGTCAACAGCCATCAAGCTTTTGTCTCCAAATGGAAAAGTCCCCATAAAAGCCCAAACGACCAGCATGATGGCCATTGGGAGCAGGGCGCTAAAAGCATACAGCAAGCTCTTCGGATTTCTCTTCCAAAGCTCTTGCCAAGGCTTGGTCCAGACAAACATTCTTCTATCTCCTATCTTCCTTATCCAATGCTATCCTCTTTCGCCTTTTCAATATTGGTGTCTTCAATAATGAAATGAGGGCGACGCTTCACTTCATAGTAAATCTTCCCGATATATTCTCCAAGAATTCCGATAAAGATTAGCTGAACCCCACTAAAGAGAATGATGGCCGCAATGGTGGTAAAATACCCACTCACATAATCCCCCTGAGAAAAGATATACTTTATCAACTCAAAAACCAAGTAGAGAATAGCCAAGCCTAGACAGATAAACCCAAACTGGATACACATGCGAAGAGGGCGGTCATTAAAGGAAATAATCCCTTGAATAGCATAGTTCATGGATTTCTTAAAGCCAAACTTGCTCTTTCCAGCCTTGCGAAGTTCATTTTTATAGGGGATGACTTTCTCCTTGAAGCCAATCCATTCGTACAGACCTTTATTAAATCGATTGTATTCTGGCATGGAAACAAAAGCGTTGATAGCCTTCCGACTGAGAAGTCTTAGCTCGGATTTCCCATCCGTCAAATGAACATCCATGGAGCGGTTGGATAGGAAGTAAAATAGACGAGCAAAGGTGCTACCCACAAAGGATTCACCGTCACGGGTCCGCTGTCCACTGACGACATCGTAGCCTTCCTTGTAAGCCTCTAAAAAGAGTGGGATGAGATAGGGCGGATGTTGCAAATCTCCATCCATGACCATGACAGCATCTCCCGTCGCATACTTAAAACCAGCTAAGATACCACTCTCCCGGCCGAAGTTTCGACTAAAGCGAATATATTTGATCCGATCATTGTCTCTGGCAATCCCTTCGATCAGCTCAAAAGTCTTATCGTTGCTCCCATCATCAATATAAAGGATTTCATAATCCGAAAGATCTTTCCCAAGCATGTCTTCCAGCTGGGCCGAAATAGCTGCATGAGTCTGAGCTAGTACTAATTCCTCATTGAGTAGTGTAATGAGTATTGATAATTTCATCCCTTTTCTCCATCTATCATTCTCCCAAAAAAGAGAGAGCTTTCGCTCTCTCCATTATACGGAAACTCTTTGTTTATTTATTAGAAATTTTGCGTTTTAAGACAATCGCACCGATGAGGATAACGACTCCCGAAATAACGAGACCAGTTGCTACGACTTCACCAGTACTTGGAAGAAGTTTCTTACGACCTCCACCAGTACCACCTCCCGGTGTTGGTTCAGTGGTTTCACCAGTGGATGGACCACCAGTTGTTGTCGTCGTAGTGGTTGTTGGACGTCCTTCACCAGTCGTAGTCGTAGTTGTCGTCGTTGACGTGGTTGTTGGTTCCTCAGTCGTCGTTGACGTAGTTGTTGGCTCCTCGGTCGTCGTTGACGTAGTTGTTGGTTCCTCAGTCGTCGTTGACGTAGTCGTTGGTTCCTCAGTTGTCGTTGACGTGGTCGTTGGTCCCTCAGTCGTCGTTGACGTGGTTGTTGGCTCCTCAGTCGTCGTTGTAGTGGTTGTGCTTGTTGTTGTAGTAGTTGTAGTAGTCGTTGTTCGATCCCCACTACCGCTACCTGAAGCACTTTCCAAACGTGTCAAGGCGTTGATTGAGCGAGACTTGTCAAAGTTGCTAGCTGACCATTCTAGGACATTGGCTACTTTACTTCCTTCAGGAAGTGGTGACTTCAACTCTGTTGTGTACTCAATGTACATAGCCCAGTTCCAGTTATCCCCAAAATTAATTGTGAATCCTGTGATACCGCCATCCGCATTTCTGGTAAACTCAGCTTTCTTGGTGAAGTTATCAATCGGTTCCAACTTAAGAAGAGCCGCTTCATTTGGAATCTTCTCTGGCTGAGTTGCATACCGAACTGCACGTAGAGAACCTTCCACTAGGACTTGCCCGCTGTCGCTGAAGTCATCCTTGATGACCATATTGTTCAACTTGTCTTGAACAGCATTCAAAACAATGCGCCATTTAATCCGATTAGGATTTTCTGGATCTTGGTAACCATACTTCATTTCATAGTCACCAGCTTCACCATCATCCTTGTTGTAGTTCAATGTGAAGTCAGTGCTACCAAATGTAAAGTAGTAAGTTCCCGTCTTTGGCAAGTTGGCTGCATTTGGACGGACATTGTACTTCAAGGTCATTACCTTATCTTTGTAATTCTCAGAGAAATAGTTTGTAAAGGTAATGGTCACCTTTTGCGTACTTGGATCTGTCACTGCATTCGCAATTACTTCACCGTTTTCGTGTACAATTGGAAACTCTAGCTTGGTTACCAGGCCTAGTTCTTTTGGAAGATCTAGAACCAACGTGTCACCAGCATTGATCTGCTGTGAGTCAGGGAAACTAATCTCGTTGGTCGCCTCCATCGTTTGACCAGTAGTGATCTTCGTGTCGGCAGTTAACGGTTGGTTGTCAACCTTAATTTCAGTTTTTATCGTATAACTGGTTACTTCAGTCGCAAAGACTGTCGTAAAAACTGTCAAGGATAAAACTAAAAGACTCATAAATGCTAAAACTCGCTTTACGCGTGCTTTTGTGGTCTGCATATTATGCTCCTTTATAAATTATTTGATTATTATTGTAACATATCTGTTTATAAATGCAAGATTTTTTAATTATTTTTCACTAATTGTTCAGTTTTTTGTCAATCCGATTTTATAGGAGAGCCAAAGCCTCTCAAACACTACAACGAAGGCCATCGCCAGCGATTCGATGCCTAGCGAAAATCATCTTAATATCCATGTTTTTTCATTAAATTTTCACAAACTTTTCCTATTTTTTCGTGGCTTTCATCACCAACTTCGGGAACAAAAGAAAGCGACCTATATAAAGAGAGAGTGGGACAGAAATCGGTAATTCGTTAGAATTCGATTTCGTCGTCCCACCTCCGCACAGTTGAGCAGGGCTGTAAAAGCTGATGAAATCAGCGTAGTAGAGCCAAGTCAACCACTGCGTCTTGCTCGACAATCCAAAGACAATTGATAGGCTAGGAATTTTGTCCCAGCCTATCTTTAATTGTCTAATACGGGAACATATGTTTATTACTACTGACCAAACAGACTAGGTGACGCTTTTTTTACTTTACCTTCTCTAAAATATAAACATGAGCAGACGAATACTGACTCTCCCGGTATCCTAAAGCTTCGTAACTCTCTAATAATTGATTGTATTCTTTATTTTGATCCTTTTGAGATTGAGGAATCACAATATAATCAATTGTCGGATCCGCCTTCTTATCATTGTGATAGAAAATGTCAAAAAGCTTTTTATGTTTTCTAAGAGATGGCGTATAGGCTCCCTCAGCTAAGACTGAAGCATCCTTTGGCAAACTTCCTAAAGTCTTCTGGATTTCATCAAACATTTCTTTATTTTGACGGTAATAGCCGATATTAAAGGACCAATTATGAGTAAAGTGGTGTAGAAGACTACCAGAAAAAATAATTCCTACTATCACGATAGCTACCGTCAATTTTTCCTGTAAGATGTTATGTTCTTTCAGATCCTCTAATGCTAGAAGAGCCATGATGAAAACTAAAGCACCACTTCCATAACTATACTGGAAACCAATATCATACTGATAGGGCCAATTGGACAATAAGTTAATCACTATTAGTGGAAGCACAAGAAAATAAGTCGACCAACGCCGTTGGAGTAGTCCTAAGAAACATACCGGAGCAAACATTAAGAATAAATACCCTAATCTTTTGGCAGTCAGTAGCGTACTAATGACATAGCCTGGATGGAAGAATAGATTCTTAATCACCATGAACATCCCGCTTTCCCCATTGAGCAAGAATGCGTCATACCGTGAAATCATTCCTCCCTCACCATAGGCACTCAGAAGATACATGGTAAAAACAAAATAGGCAATCGGCAAGACAATCTCCGTAAAGAGAAGCCATCTTTTTGTCTGCTTGGATAGATCAAATCGTTTTTGGAAAAGGAAGAATAAGCCCATACTAAGTACATAGATAAAAGCATCTTCTTTCACGAACAATAGTAATACGGTAGCTAGTAGAATCTTCCATTTTTGTTCCGAAATAATGAAATAGAATACCCAAAACACTAATGGAACTAAAAAGCAATTTTCATGCAGATGGAATCCCCCTGCCGTTGTCATCACTGGCAACAACAGAAACCATAAGATGGCCAAGGTATTTGTGAGATTAGAAAACTTTAATTTACGAAGGATTAATCTCAATGGGATAATCCCTGAAAAGACTACGAGTAACTGTAAAATTTCTAAGGTCTCTACATATGGGAAGAGCTTATAGAATGGCAACATTAAATAAAAGATAGGTGAAATATGGACGGCAAAATGAGAGAGCTCTCTATCTCTCTCTAAGGTCGTTATCGGAGTCAAATCGTGATTCATCCGTTCAAACATTTGAGAAAAAATCCCAATATCAAACGATGATAACTCATTCGTCCTCACTTTGTAAACCACTACAACAGAAAGATAAAGGACGTAAACCAGAACTAGCGAAAACACGATTGTTCGAACTATTTTTTTATGTCGCTCTAAATAGTTAAAGATCGGAAATTTAAGATAGAGGATCATAAACACAATTGAGATAATGGAGGCAATAGCGACCGGCCAGATGATTGAAAGAAATCGGGTACTGGACAGATCAACAGCATGAAAGCCAAGTGCTTGATCTTGAAAATTCGAGCTTCCCAACGTTAATATTCTAGGGATGGCTAGCAAGATGACCGATATATACAAATAGGAGGACTTTTCTTTATTAAACATCCCTCCAATAAACAAAATCAGAGCCAAAAGAATTAAGCCTAGAGATAAAAAGAAGGACATACTCTTATAAATAGCTATGAGGAGAGTCACACAAGAAAGAATCATCGTGATACTATGTATATCTGAGTTTGTCAACTTGTCATGTAAACAAATCAATACACCTCCCACAATAAAAAAGATTCCCACTTTTAATATGGACAAGGGAGCGAGTGTCAAAAACAGATCCTGTGGGGTCGCACTCAACAGGTCTACCGTAAGCATTGTCAAATACGCACTTATACCGCACATAATAGCATAATCCGTTTTCACAAACAAATCGCTAAAAACTTTTTTCATCATAAACTTCCTCCAAGTGATATTTTATCATAATTTTATACTTCAAACCTAGTTTGGACTAATATCTTTGTAGTCTATCCAACCATTTGATACCTTTGATTTTCATCACCAGTCCTATCAAGTTTCACAGTGTCGTCTTTGCATACAAAAACCGTTAGCCAAAAAGCTAACGGTTTAAGTTAATCTCTCACCTCAGTGATCAATCCTGTATCGACATCATAGACAGCTCCTGAGATAATGACATCGTCTGGAATCAGCGGTGAGGCTTTTAATAGAGCGACATCTTCTCGGACGCTCTCGTAGATATCTTGAAAGGGTAGGAAGTCTTGGTCTCCGACATCAACTCCCAGTTCCTTCTTCAGATGCTGACGGAAGCCTTCATTCTCAAAGGTTTGCGCTCCACAGTCTGTGTGGTGCAAGACCACGATTTCTCGAGTGCCCATCTGTTGCTGTGAGATAACCAAGGAACGAATCATGTCCTCTGTCACGCGCCCCCCTGCATTCCGCAAAATATGGGCATCCCCAAGAGCAAGACCTAGTGCCGGTGCAACGTGAAGACGAGAGTCCATACAGGTCACAATGGCCACTTGCGTTTTCGGTTTGATCGGGAGATGAAGATCTCCGTGCAATTCAACATAGGCTTGATTGGCTTTTAAAAAATTCTCAAAATAGGACATAAGAACTTCCTTTCTGGTTGGTAAAATAGTTTGAACACCAAATTATTTACTCTCTATCTTACCATCTTTTTCCCAGATTGTCAGTTGTCAGCCTACATGAAAAAGAGAGTGGGACAGAAATCGGTAATTCGTTAGAATTCGATTTCGTCGTCCCACCTCCGCACAGTTGAGTAGGGCTGTAAAAGCTGATGAAATCAGCGTAGTAGAGCCCACTCAACCACTGCGTCTTGCTCGATAATCCAAATACAATTGAGAGGCTAGGACTTTTGTCCCAGCCTCTTTTATGCATTATGATCGTCTTGGTAAATAACGATTTAGCAAGCCAGCAAAGGTTTGAAGGTTGAGACTTTGAACATAAATCTCACCAGTCCCTCTAAAGGTATTAACAACACCTTCACCCGTTCCGATGGATTGCCAGAAACCATTTTCCAAATGAATACGATAATCCAAAGACTGGCTCCAAGCAACGACATGGGCATTATCAATGGTGATTTCTTGATTGTTTAGCTCAATTTTTTTAATAGAGCCGTAGGCATTCACCAAGAGAGTTCCCTGACCTTGGGTCGTCATGACGAAGAATCCACCCTGACCACCAAAAAGAGCCTTACCGATTGATTGGAACTCCATTGTATAGAAGGCCGTGCCATCAAGGGCTAGAAAAGCACCATCGTTCAATCGATACTGCTTTTCACCCAAATACAGTGGTACAACCTGACCTGGTGAGTCAGGTGCCAATGCTAGGTAAGCATTATTAGACTGGGCAAAAACCTGGGTGATAAAAGTACTTTCACCCGAAACCATTGACCGTCCAACTGCTTTTACAAAGCGTCCCACACCAGAGCCGCTGGCATTTAATTTGGTGTTGAGGGTCACATTAGGTGTATGGTAGACCATGCTCCCCCGCTGAATATAGACAGTCTCACCTTGATTGAGAGATAACTCGACCAATGGGAATTGCACATTGTTGTCTGTAAAAAATTGCATGATAATTAACCCCTATCCTTAAGTAAGTATAGACAAAGTATAGCACAGGAAAAATCTTTTCGCAAACGATTTCAAACTCTGGTTAAGAAAAAACTTTTTTCAAAACTTCCCCTACAGTGGAGACTGCTATCACTTGAATACCATCTGGGATTGTGATGCCTTGGAGAGAATTTTTTGGCGCATAAATCTTAGTGAAGCCAAGTTTAGCCGCTTCGTTGATCCGTTGCTCAATCCGAGTCACTCGACGAATCTCCCCAGTCAAGCCAATCTCACCGATAAAGGCCTCTTGAGGATTGGTTGGAAGCTCCTTGTAGCTGGAAGCAATGGCCACCGCTACGGCTAGGTCAATGGCTGGTTCGTCCAGTTTGACACCACCAGCTGACTTGAGATAGGCATCCTGATTTTGAAGAAGAAGTCCGCAACGTTTCTCTAAAACAGCCATGATGAGGCTGACCCGATTAAAGTCAAGACCTGTCGTCGTCCGCTTGGCATTTCCAAAAACAGTTGGGGTCACCAAGGCCTGGACCTCCGCCAAGATTGGTCTACTTCCTTCCATGGTAACGACAATGGCAGAACCAGTAGCCCCGTCCAAACGCTCTTCCAGAAAGACCTGACTAGGATTGAGGACTTCGACCAACCCACCTGATTGCATCTCGAAAATCCCAATTTCATTGGTGGATCCAAACCGGTTCTTGACCGCTCTCAGGATCCGGAAGGTATGGTGGCGCTCCCCTTCAAAGTAGAGCACTGTATCCACCATGTGCTCCAACATCCGAGGACCTGCCAAGGTTCCTTCCTTGGTCACATGGCCAACGATGAAGATGGCGATATTATTGGTCTTAGCCAGCTGCATGAGCTCTGCCGTCACTTCCCGCACCTGAGAAACCGATCCCTGCACCCCTGAAATCTCAGGAGACATAATAGTCTGGATAGAGTCAATGATAAGGAAGTTAGGCTGGAGGCGCTCCACTTCTGCTCGCACGCTTTGCATATTGGTCTCCGCATAGAGATAAAACTCACTGTCAATATCCCCCAAGCGCTCTGCCCGAAGTTTGATTTGCTGGGCTGACTCCTCTCCACTAACGTAGAGGACCGTTCCCACTTGAGATAGTTGGGTCGATACTTGTAAGAGGAGAGTCGATTTACCAATTCCAGGATCTCCACCGATGAGGACCAGACTTCCTGGGACGACACCGCCTCCAAGGACGCGGTTGAATTCCTCCATCTCCGTCTTGGTACGATGCACATTGATGGAGGTCACATCCGCCAGTTTCATGGGTTTGGTCTTTTCACCTGTCAAGGACACTCGTGCATTCTTAACCTCTGAGACCTCGACCTCCTCGACAAAGGAAGACCAAGAACCACAGTTGGGACAGCGCCCTAGATACTTGGGTGAGTTATAAGCACAATTTTGACAAATAAATGTCGTTTTTTTCTTAGCTATACGATACCTCTTTCTAAATCTCTATCTCACACTCAATCACTTGGCAAAAATCAATCTTCTCATTTGGCACAAACTGGCGCATCAGCATTCGATGGGCTACAACTACCACAGTTTGATGTTCCCGATACTTAGCCATGCATTCTAGAAAACGAGTCTTCATCTCTACAGCTGTCTCATATTGAACAGGAGAATTTGGGAGCAACTCCCCATTATTTTCTAAAAATAGTCTTCTAGCTTCTTCAAATCTATCTATGCCACTTTCATAGACCTGCCATTCATGCAATAAAGGCTCTACTCTCAAAGGAAGTCCCGTAGTACGAACCACATAAGAAGACGTTTCTAAAGCTCTTGTGACTGCAGAAGATATGATTATTTCAGCTGAGGAGAGTAAAGGATTTTTGCTCAGTTCCTGGGCTTGCTGCCGTCCCTTCTCAGACAAGGGCGCCAAATCTATCCCAAATCCCGTATAAGAACGCTCCTCTAACTCACGGTAATCTGGCTCTCCATGACGCACAAAGATAATCTTCATCCTAGTGCCCTGTACTTCCAAATCCGCCAGTCCGCACACCGTCTGCTTCATCTCCATCCGCGATTAAAAATGGTGCAAAAACAGCCTGAACTACGCGTTCCCCAACTTCAAGAACGACGTACTGGTCGGTAATGTTTTTCATCTGTGCAAAGATATGGCCTTCATTCCCTGGATTGCCATAGTAGTCTCCATCAATAACACCCACAGAGTTGATTAAGACTAAGCCTTTCTTACGAGGGTTTGATGAACGATCATAAAGATATAGTACTTCTGTGGGTTGCATATAAGCCTTGACCCCAGTTGGGACGAGGACAATTTCCCCAGGAGCAATCACTGTGCGCTCGGCTACCTTCAAATCATAGCCAGCCGCATGGGCCGTCTCCCGTTTTGGCAGCAAATCCTGATTGGTATAGCTTGATACAAGTTCAAATCCACGAATTTTTGTCATCATCATTCCTCTTTCATTCTAAAACGTTTCTATTTCTTCTATTATACCATCACTTTGGCCTAGCGTCTCCTCAATTCTACTATTCGTATTCTTTCAATAAAAACTTACTTTTCCGTCCTTCTTTTTTGTGAATCAGTTGGTATTTTCGTGATTATTTTCTGAAAGCGAACAAAAGTTGATGAAATCTCTTAAAAGTCCGTAATTCCTGCCTAATTTCATCAATTTTAGCTTGAAGCTACTCATTATTTTTGCTATAATTCCCTTTGTAGGGAATAATTTTAAAAGTAAAATATTTTACCCTATAAAATAATTTTATGGAGGTTGTGTCTCAGCAGTCAATTCTTATTGCCAACAGATAGGATTTGGACGTTCCTATCTTTAAGAGTAATCAGGCATTGATAATTAGGCACTAATTTTTTTATGAAAAGGGAAGATAAGATGAAGAATAGAAATATTAAAATTTTCTCATTTGTCCTTTGTTTAGTGGCCATGCTTTTCGCTTTAGGTCTAAATCGTACTTCAGCAGAAACTCCTGGAGTGACCGTTAGCGGAAAATTGGTCGATACGATCAAAAATATCAAAGTTACCAATAATGAAGGTGGCAACCTTGATTGGGAATTAGGACAATGGGCAACATTCCGAATTAATGCAGACTATGATTTAGCCGGAAAAAATGTAAAGGCAGGAGATACAACAGAAATCACTGTTCCAGATGCTTTGATCATTACCTCCGAAAGTTTTGAGATCCGTGATGTCAATACCAATGAAATTATTGCCCATGCCAAAGTTGATAAAGACAATAAGAAATTGTCATTGACTTACACTGACTATGTAGAAAAACATTCTGATACGAATGGTTCGTTCTTCTTCTATGCACGTATTGACTTTAAGAAACATCCACAAAAAGGTGAGGTTCCTGTTGAAATAACAGTCAATGGGAAAACAACAATTGGTGGTAAAGTTTCATTTACTGGTGTTGGTGATGGTAATCCTAATGAATTAAAGAAAACTAGTTGGGTTCATTCAGATAATCCTAGAATAATTACCTATGGAATCTCAATTAATCAAAAGAAACAAAATATTAAAGAAGTGACTATTGAGGACAAGTTACAATTCACGAATGCGTCCTATGTAAAAGATAGCTTCCGTGTGACAAAAGGAGAAATGTCTTTTGTCAATGGAGAATGGCAATTTAATAACACTTCTGATGTAACCAATGAACATCCGGTTACTGTTAGCGCTGATGGACAATCATTCTCTGTTAGTCTTGGAGATGTTGCTGAAACGGATCAGTACCGTATTACTTATGATGTTCAGTTAAATTATTCACCTGTCGATGGAGAAGTTTTAAAAAATGAAGCTACATTAAAAGGTAAAGGAATTGTTATCAAAGAAGCTTTGAATAAAGCTGCAGTTCAAATTGCAGGTGGTTCCGGACAAGGTTATGTCTTTACCATTCATATCCATAAGGTGGGCGACGAAAATCAACCACTTGCTGGAGCTAAATTCAAAGTGGTACGTCAAGCCAACAACCAAGTAATCGGTGAATATGTGACCGATAAAGATGGGAATATCACAGTCAATGGTCTTTTAAAAGATAAATACATTTTAACTGAGTTACAAGCACCTGAAGGTTATACCATTACTACTGCTGATACCCCAGTTAATGCTGAAGATTTTAGCGGAACGGATCATGCGGTAACGAAGACAATCGTCAATCCAAAAGCAAAACCTAAAGCAACTCAAGCTACCATCGAATTAGATAAAACTCTGACAGGACGTGATCTAACAGATGGCGAATTCAGCTTTGAATTGTACGAGGGCGCTAACAAGCTTCAAACTGTTACAAACAAAAACGGAAAAGTAACATTTGCACCAATTGAGTACACCGAAGAAGGTGAACACACATACACTGTTAAGGAAGTAGCTGGAAATACCCCAGGTATCACCTATGACAAGACTGATAAACAAGTAACTGTTAAGGTGAAAAAAGATGGCGACAACCTGAAAGCAGATGTGGCTTATCCAGATAATAAAACCTTCTCAAATACATATACAGCTCCTCAACCAGCAAAAGCTAAAATTTCAGCTAGCAAGATTTTAGAAGGTGCTGAATTGAAGAATGGTGAATTCAATTTCCAATTGTTGGATGAAACCGGAAAAGTTCTTCAAACAAAACAAAATGCTGCGGATGGTACTGTAGCCTTTGATGAACTTTCTTATTCACCAGAGGATGCAGGAAAAACTTTCCACTATACAATTAAAGAAGTTATTCCTGAGTCAAAAGTAAAAGGAATGACCTACGATCAAGGAAACATTGATGTGACTGTAACTGTCACAAAAGATGATGCAAGCAATACGCTCAAGGCTACTGTAGTATATGGTGATAAGAAATCCTTCACCAACAAATTGGTAACCACTTCAATTCCACCAACTCCTCCAGTCGTTGAAAAACCTGAATTGAAATTGTACAACATTCAATTACACAAAGCTAACGCAGAAGGAAATGCTCTTGCAGGTGCTGTATTTGGTCTCTTTGAAGCCGATGGTACTACTCCTGTAGCGAATCCTTATGGTGCAGGTCAAGCGACTGCAACTTCTGATGCAAATGGTCTTGTAACCTTTACAGGATTTGAAGCAAAAGACTATGTAGTGAAAGAATTGACTGCTCCAGAAGGTTATCAACTATCAACAGATGTGATTAAAGTTTCTGCTAGCGAGTTAAAAGATGCGACTAACCTTGTCGTAGACAAAGGAACAGTGGTCAACAAACCATTCACTTCAATTCCACCAACTCCTCCAGTGCTTGAAAAGCCTGAATTGAAACTCTACAGCATCCAATTGCACAAAGTGAACCAGGAAGGGAAAGCTCTTGTTGGTGCCGTATTCGGTCTATTCGAAGCCGATGGTACTACTCCTGTAGCAAACCCTTACGGAGAAGGTCAAGCAACTGCTATTTCAGATGCAAATGGTCTTGTAACCTTTACAGGACTGGAAGCCAAAGATTATGTGGTGAAAGAACTTACAGCTCCAGATGGTTACCAGTTATCAGATGAAGTTATCAAAATTGCAGCTAGTGATTTGGTTGTTTCAAATAGTGTAGTAGATAAAGGAAATGTGGTAAACAAACCATTTACTTATATCCCACCAACTCCTCCTACTGTTAACAAACCTGAGTTAAAACTTTACAACATACAATTGCATAAAGTGAATCTAGTAGGTCAAGACCTTGCAGGTGCTGTATTTGGTCTCTATGAGGCAGATGGTGTGACACCAGTTACCAATCCATATGGCCAAGGCCAAGCGACTGCTACATCCGATACCAATGGTCTTGTTTCCTTCACTGGATTGGAAGCAAGAGATTATGTTATTAAAGAGTTGACAGCGCCAGCTGGCTACCAATTATTAACGGATGTTATTACTGTATCTGCTAACGAATTAAAAGCTGCGCCTAATCTTGTAGTAGACAAGGGAACGGTTATAAACTATCTAACTCCACCAAACACACCACCAACTCCACCAACACCACCAACACCACCAACACCTCCAACTCCTCCAACTCCTCCAACTCCTCCAACTCCTCCGACTACACCGTCAACAGACAAACCAAAAGGAGATAAGCCTTCTGGAAGTCAACCAAAAGAAGATAAAAAACATACCCTTCCTTCTACAGGTGAGACAATGAGCGAGGGACTATTGGCAGCAGGGTTTGCTCTTGCAGGTGCTGGAAGTATGCTCGTTGCTAAAAAACGCCACGAATAATTTTTAAAACAGGTTTTCATCTAGCATTGCTAGATGGACCTGTTTTTTTATGAACAATTAACCTGTTTTCTGATCTTATTTCCAGTGTTTTTTCGTCTTTTCTCAGACGCAAAAAAAGAGATCGGCTCAAGACCAATCTCTAACTTCATTATAACTCCTGCAACAAATAGCGAAACAGTTCTAAATTTCCTTTTTCTTCATTGACCAAGTATTCTGGGTGCCACTGCAAGCCCATAATGCGATGGCCATCGACTGCTTCGATAGCTTCGATGGTATGATCACGTGGATCAAAAGCTGTCGCGCGGAAATTCGGCGCAAGATCCTTAATACTTTGGCGATGAACAGAATTGATCCGACTAGCTTGACCAAAGAGTTGCTCTACGACACTGCCTTTTTGAGTCTCAATTGAATGAGAAGTTCCAAATGGGAGACCTTGCCAGTGTCCCTCAATTTCTTGGTTGAGTGTTCCGCCAAATGCCACATTGATCAACTGTACCCCGCGGCAAATTCCCAGAACCGGTTTGTTTTGGCGTACCGCTTCCTTCAGTAGGGCAAGCTCAAATTGATCGCGTTCGATGTTGTAATCGTCGCTCTCGATGGTTTTTTCTTCACCATAAAGACTCGGGTCCACATTTTGGCCCCCACTTAAAATCAATTTATCAATTGTTTCAACATAGTCCTTGACCAAGGAAGCATCTCCCATCGGAATGACCATTGGAAGTCCGCCTGCTTGACGAATTCCTTCTGCAAACTGACTCGAAACGGAGGAATGAAGATTCTTCCCTTCCGGATCAACCGGACAGAGATTAGCGGATACTCCTACTATGGTTCTGCACATATTCATTCCTCCTTTATTATTTCATACATTCATCTTATCACCAATTAGTGATCGTGTCTAATATGTATTTTTAAAGGAGATGATAAATAATATTTATCTCCTATAAAAAAACAGGCTTGTCTAGCAAGGCTAGGACAAAACCTGTTTTAGAGATTAATTTTCACGTTTTTTGTAAACCAAGGTGCTTCCAGCAACCGCCAATGCGAGTCCTGTAGCCACTAGTCCTTCACTCATTGATT
>ERZ773197.1351-NODE-1351-length-17105-cov-15.775543_pt1 | contig 17105 bp, 15 predicted proteins | sample MGYA00580999_ERZ773197 | MGnify/ENA primary metagenome ERZ773197 (study PRJEB29015, sample SAMEA2738166) | human oral metagenome | biome: human oral; feature: human-associated habitat; material: saliva | place: China | collected 2185 ...
GGCACCATAGGGATATGGCTCAGAAACCCAGAAGAGGACGCCCAGTCGTCCCCAACGCCCGCAGACGTCAAGCTGCGGCTGAGCCCGATACCCAGCGGCGGCCTCGTCAGGGAGGAAAAACCCCGCGCACGCGCGCTCAAGGGACGCAAAGTTCACCAAGCGTGCGCACAACAGCGCGAGTGCGTCCAGAACGCGAAGCTCCCAGGCCCCGCGCCCAAGCCGCGGAAAGTACCGCGAAACGCCCCACCTCGGTATCTTTTGGCGGCATTGAAATTTCGATGCGTATTTTGGGATTGATTCTTCTTGGAGCGCTTCTCGCGATGCTCCTCGTTCCCTCGTTCATGCAGCTGTGGAGTCAAGAACGCGAACTTGCTGCGATCAAGGCAAAAGTCCAGCAAACCCAAGCGGATAATGACGCGAAGCGCCAGCAACTCGAACTGTGGTCGAACCCGCAATACATCGCCTCGCAGGCGCGCGAACGCCTCGGATATGTCAAGCCAGGGGAAACTCAGTACTCCGTCTTGGACCCCGGTAAGGACTACCAAGACCAAGCGCAGGTCGCGGCGGCGCGCGAGGCGGGCCCCGCTCGCCCATGGATGCAGGTCCTCTCGATGACGGTCGAAGAGGCTGATCATCCGACGGGAAATATCCAGACCGCACAAACAGGCGGCAATGCGCCATCTCCTTCGCAGTCTGCGACTCCTGAAAGTAGCGCAAGCACACAAGGAACTGGCAACTGATCACCGCGTGCCACGTGGGCCAGATCCATTGCGTGGAAACACTCCCTCCCGCAAGCCTTTTCGCGTAAAATAATCCGGGTTTGTCTGAATGTGGAGGAATGATGAACGCAATTACGCCGGCTAGTGCCGAGGATCTTCAGGTTCTCGAAGAACAATTGGGACGTGTTCCCCGAGGGGTCGTCGGGATTGCCGCGCGTTGCGTTTGCGGGAAGCCGACCGTTGTCGCGACGGCGCCTAGGCTTGAAGACGGAACTCCTTTCCCAACAACTTTCTACCTGACCAGTCCCGGAGCGGTCCGCGCCTGCTCGACGCTTGAGGCAACCAAGGTCATGGAAGACTTCAATGAGCGCCTGGCCGATGACGAGAACCTGCGCGCCGCCTACCAGCATGCTCACGAGGCCTATATTGCTTCCCGTGAGGAGCTTGGCAGGAAGCTGGAGCTCGACGTTCCTGAAATCCATGGCGTATCCGCCGGCGGAATGCCTACGCGCGTCAAGTGTCTGCACGCGCTGGTCGGTCACGCCTTGGCCGCGGGGGAGGGCGTGAACCCGATCGGTGACCTTGCGCTGGAGATGATGCGCGAACGAGGCCTGTGGGATTGCCAATCCTGCACCTGCTGATGCGCGTGGTGCGTGTCGATTTCTAGAAATAGCGAACTCCCCAGAAAGAACGGAACCATGACGCGGGTAGCGGCAATTGATTGTGGAACGAACTCAATTCGACTTCTTGTTGCAGACGGCGAAACCATGGGTGAGCACATCACCTTGAACGATCTCACCCGACAAATGCGGATCGTGCGCTTGGGACAGGGCGTTGACCGCACGGGGCGCCTCGCTCCCGAGGCAATTGAACGCACCCTCGCAGCGGTGCGCGAATACAAGCGGATGATTGACAATCTGGGGGCATCGGACATTCGTTTCGTGTCGACATCGGCAATGCGTGACGCTGAAAACCGCCAGGATTTCATTGAGCCGGTGAAAGAACTCCTAGGTGTCTACCCGGAAGTTATTCCCGGAACTGAAGAAGCCGCCTTGTCTTTCGCCGGGGCTGCAAGTAGCGTGCACGCCTACGATCGAGGGAAGGTGCTGGTCGTCGATATCGGCGGCGGCTCAACGGAAATGGTCGTAGGTACGCTAGGTAAGGGTGTTGATGCGGCATATTCGGCCGATATGGGCTCCGTCCGCGTGACCGAGAAATTCTTTGCCGGATGCGCAAGCGATCAACCGATTCCCGATGGTGTCCAGGCCCAGGCCAGCGAGTGGATTGACGCCCGCCTTGACGAGGCCGAAGAGGTCGTTGATTTCTCCAGCGTTCGAGGCGTGGTGGGCGTAGCCGGGACCATCACAACGATCGCCGCACACGCGCTGGGCTTGGCCTCGTACCAGCCGGAAAAGATCGACGGCGCATTTCTGAGCCACGCGGATACCGATGCCTCGGTCCGTTTTATGCTCGAGCAACCACTGGCGGTCAAGGCTGCCCTAGGCTTCATGCCAGAGGGACGCGCGGACGTCATCGCAGGTGGCGCCCTGATCTGGAAGCGCGTCATGGACCGCGTCGCTCTACGCTGCGAGAATACAAACCACCCAATAGCGGGCGCCCACGTCTCCGAACACGATATCCTTGACGGTATCGCGCTTTCGATGCTGGCTCGTCGCTAGTGGCGATGCCCCCATAGCCCAATTGGCAGAGGCAACCGACTTAAAATCGGTGTGTTGTCGGTTCGAGTCCGACTGGGGGTACTCAATAGATACTGAACCGAGGGAAAGGAAATCTCATGACAAACCCCGTGTTCTCAAAGATGGAGCGAGACTGGTCTCGCGCCGATTCGACTCCCGCGGGCTACCCGGCAATGCCCGGCTACCAGCCCACGAACGCTCAGGCTTCGGGGACAACCGTTGTTGATCCCGTGCGCTACCCCTACGCTCAGTCCCAGGCCCCGACCTATGGGACCCAGGCTCAAGGCGGCTACGCTGGCGCCCCCAGCGTTGATCCCTCCGTCTACGCGGATCTTCAGCAGGCCTACCAAGCGCCTTCCGCAGACGCGGTTGATCGCGGTCGCATGACCTATGACGACGCCTTGATGAAGACCGGAATCTCTTTCCTGATTCTGCTTCTTGGTGCAGCTCCTGCGTGGTTCCTCGCTGCAACGAACCCCATGCTGGGCGTTGTCGCCATGGGACTGGGAACGCTCATCGCTTTCATTCTGGCAATGGTAAATTCCTTCTCGAAGACCATTCGCCCGGGCCTCATCATGGCCTACGCCTTCGCGGAAGGCATCTCGCTGGGTGCCTTGTCCTCTTTCATGGAAATGACCTACCCGGGCATCGTCGCTCAGGCATTCATCGCAACCCTTGCCGTTACGGGAATTACGCTTGTCCTCTTCACTTCCGGCAAGGTGCGTAATTCGCCCAAGCTCGCAAAGTTCACCTTGATCGGCATTTTGGCGCTTCTCCTGACTCGCATCGCAAACGCGGTTTTGGTGGCCTTCGGAGCGATGGCGCCGATCGACACGATCTACGTCAAGGGTATTCCGCTGGGCGTAGTTGTCTCCCTCATCGCCGTTGTTCTTGCAACTATGGCCTTGATCGGTGACTTCGATACCGTCAAACAGGGCGTTGAGCGTGGTGCTCCCGTGCAATTCGCGTGGTATTGCGCCTTCGGCATCATGGTCACGGTCGTGTGGATGTACGTCGAAATTCTGCGAATTCTTTCGATCTTGGCGTCTCGTCGCTAACAAGTTGGGGTCGCGCTCGCTCGAGCGTGGCCCCTTCTGCATCCTTCGGGATGCCTCATTGAATAACTCAATCCTCACCGCAGTACTTCCCTAAGGAGAAACCATGGAAAACCTCATAGTGACAGGTGAATTTGGCCGTAAGCCTACTCTGGAATTTGCTGATTCCACCCCCAGCGATGAGCTGCTCGTCGAGGTCCTCCATGAGGGCGACGGCCAGGTCGTCGAAGCTGGAGACACCATCCACTGCCACTACCTGGGGCAAGTCTGGGATGGAAACGTCTTCGATAACTCCTACGACCGCGGTGCTGCACTGAGCTTCCAAATCGGCGTGGGAATGGTCATCCGTGGTTGGGATGAGGGACTCATTGGCCAGCGCGTCGGTTCGCGCGTCCTGCTCTCCATTCCTTCCGAGTACGGATACGGTCAGCGCGGTGTTCCCCAGGCTGGGATCCGCGGCGGCGATACCCTTGTTTTCGTCACCGATATTCTCGGTGTCGCCTGAGCCAACAAACTGAAAAGACGAGGCCAAGCATGAGCGAAAAGGATGCGCAGCAACAAGCATCAACCCCTGATCAACGCCCCAGCCGTTCGGATAGGGGAGGAGGATCCAGCTCAAGCTTGGCCTCGTCGCTTCTGAAACCTCTTGAGCAGATTCGGCGCCGCGTTCAAGAGCAACGCTCTCATCTTCAGGGGGAAGGACAAAGGCGCGTTCGCGTTGTCGTTGAGGATGAGCCCACCAGCCGCGATGCTTCCGAGGCCGTGCCCTGGTCTTTGCGCGTGAGTGCGGCGGTTGCGTGGCGCGCGATCGTCGTCGTCGCGGCGGTCGCCCTACTGATTTATGGAATGACCTTCGTTTACGGGATCATCGTTCCGATCGCAGTTGCGCTTCTACTCGCGGTTTTCTTGAACCCGATGGTGTCCTGGCTTCACCGCAAGGCACACTTCCCGCGAGCCCTTGCTGCTCTCAGTGGTTTGCTGGCCACTGTTGTTGTCGTGGGCGCCGCATTGTCGACCGCTGGGGCCCAGATCCTCTCGCAGGTCCCCTCGCTGCTCACCCGTGCGAACGAAGGCCTCACCACCCTCCTTGAATGGTTGCGCACCAGCCCATTGGGGATCGACACCTCCGGTATCGATGCACATCTGGAAAACTTGCAGTCCGAGATTGTCGCCTGGGTTCAATCCCACGCGCAGTCACTGATCTTCGGCGCGGTGAATGCGACGTCTTCAGCGATTTCGATCGCCACCGGTTCGGTGATCGCTCTCTTCTGCCTCTTCTTCTTCCTCAAAGACGGTCGCGACATCTGGGTGTGGTTCGTGCGTTTGCTTCCCAAGGGTGCCCGCGAACCCGTTCACGAGGCCGCAATTCGCGGGTGGGCAAGCATGGGCGGCTATGTGGTTGGCCAGATGCAAGTTGCCTTCATCGATGCGCTGAGTATTGGTATCGGTGCCTATTTCTTGGGTGTCCCACTGGTCATCCCGATTATCGTTTTGGTGTTTTTCGGCTCTTTTATTCCGATTATCGGTTCCTTGGTTTCGGGAATTATCGCAGTCTTGGTCGCTGTCGTGGATCAGGGATTCACCGTCGGTCTGATTATGCTGGTCATTATCTTGCTGGTCCAGCAAGTCGAGGGTAACCTCCTTCAACCGCTTCTCATGTCCAACGCCGTGTCCTTGCACCCTTTGGTTGTTTTGCTCGGTGTGACGGCGGGTTCGATGGTTGCGGGAATCGCGGGAGCGATTTTCTCCATCCCGATCGCAGCCTTCATTAACTCCACTGTGCTCTACCTGCACGGACACGATCCTGAGCCTTCCCTAGCGACAAAGCTTGATCGTCCGGGTGGAGCTCCGGGTACGCTCGATGCGTTGATTGCTCATTCCTACGGTGAAGATCTTCCCCTTCTCGCAGGGGAGGCAGTTGAAGCACACACCTACGCTGTCAACGAAGAACTGAGCGAACGCATGGTGACTGCTGGCACTGCAGAGCCGGGCGATAGCGCGGGGACGCGTGTCGCTGATGAAATCGAGCAGAGCGCTGAAACGGATGAAGAAGACAGTGATGCGTGATGCTTATTGAAGCTGAACGCGCGTCGTTTTGACTGAATGCGTAAAACTGTGGGGGCTCCAGAGTTCAACTCTGGAGCCCCCACAGTGCGTTTGGGTTTACTCAGCCAACGAAAGGCGTTGCATCCAAGATCTCAACGGTGATCTCGCGGCCGTTGGGTGCTTCATAGGTGAGGGTATCGCCCTTGCGGTGTCCCATCACTGCTGCGCCCAGAGGAGCCTGAGAAGAGAAAACCTGCACTCCGAGGTCACCGCCGGCATCGCGGGAACCCAGGAGGAACTTCTGCTCGCGGCCTGCAACAAGAGCGGTGACAACCATTCCGGGTTCGACGATTCCATCATCAGCGGGGGTTTCGCCAACCTCAGCGTTGCGCAGCATTTCTTCGAGTGCCTGGATACGGGTCTCGTTCAGGGACTGCTCGTTACGAGCGGCATGGTAGCCGCCGTTCTCGCGCAAATCGCCTTCTTGGCGAGCCGCGTCGATCAGGCGAGCGATCTCAGGACGACGCACCTCGACGCGATCCGTGAGCTCCGCCTGGAGCTTGTCATACTGAGCTTGAGTCAGCCATTGGGTATCAGCCATTACTTATGCCTCCGACATGTGCCGACGGGCGTCGGCCTTCACATTGATTCTATAGATTTGCCAGCCTAGCAGCCTTCAGCCTGGAAATGTGGATTTTGCGCTATCTGTGGAAAATTTACAGAACTGTCAAATACACAGCGGTGCAATGGCACGCCCAAGCAAGAACCGTGAAGGTATGGAAGATCTCGTGGAACCCGAACCATCGAGGCGATAAATCGGGTTTCTTCGTTGCGTAGACAATCGCGCCGATCGTGTACAAGATTCCGCCGGCCAAGAGAAGCCAGACCACAGCCGGTCCCGCGAGCGCCCAGAATTGGGGGAGGTACCACAGAGCAACCCACCCCAAAGCAACGTAAATGAGCGTTGCGAGCCACCTTGGAGCGGTCGGCCAAAAGAGATTGAGAAGGATTCCGACCAGCGCGCCTCCCCAGACGATTGACAAGATTGTGACCGCTTGGTCGTGAGGGAGCACTGCGACCGAGAGGGGAGTGTAGGTGCCGGCGATGAGCAGGAAAATGTTGGAGTGATCGAGGCGATTCCAGACAATTTCCCATCGTGGCGACCAGTAGAAACGGTGGTAGAGCGCTGAAATTCCAAAGAGGATCAGCGAGGCCGCAAGGTAGATTGCCGAACCCCACTTCGTTGCCCCACTGGGAGCGAGACAGGTGAGGACAATAGATGCTGCCAAAGAGAGCGGCGCGGCGACGAGGTGGATCCATCCTCTTAAGTGAGGTTTGACGGATATCTTCTGCCCGGGGAACCACTCAGTGGGTTTGAGGGAAGCGATTTTCATTGCTGCCTCCTCTGAAAACTCTACCTACGTTTGCGTAACTTACTACACCGTAGGGTACGCCAATTGTGCAGAAAAATCATCGCTTGTGGCAGTAGGTGTGAGGGAACTTAAGGCAACGGACGAATATGCAAGGGGAGTGAGAATCGCGATACCCTTAAACAGTATTGACACTCTTTCGCGCGGAAGGGACTGAAAGTGTCACAGTGGAACATGCTCTATGACGTCTATGAGAAGCGCTTACGAGCATCTTTATCGGGGCGCCCAATCCCTCGTCACGTCGGAGTCATTCTTGACGGAAACCGGCGCTGGGCGAAGTCGATCGGCTTCACCGCATCCCAAGGACACCGAGTCGGCGCGGGAAAAATCGCTGAGTTTCTTGGGTGGGCGGAAGAAGTCGGCGTCGAGATCGTCACTTTGTGGATGCTTTCGACCGATAACCTCTCGCGCCAAAGCGATGAGCTTTCCGAACTCCTGACGATCATTTCGCAAACCGTAAGCGCACTCAGTCAAACCGGAAAATGGCGCCTCCGTATCGTTGGGGATCTACGCCTGCTCCCAGATGACATTGCCGATTCTCTCCGCGAGGCCGCGAAAGAAAGCCCCGCTACCAGCGCGCTCAGCGTCAACATTGCGGTCGGCTACGGCGGACGTCATGAGATTGTCGAGGCCGTGCGTGAGGTGATCCGCGATGCGGGCCAGCGCGGGGAGAGCCTTGAAGATTTGGCTTCACGATTGAAGGACTCTGATATTGCCGAGCACCTGTACACGGGAGATCAACCCGACCCTGATTTGGTGATCCGTACATCGGGGGAGCAGAGACTGTCGGGCTTCATGATTTGGCAGTCTGCGCACTCTGAGTTTTACTTCTGTGAAACCTATTGGCCAGATTTTCGCAAGATCGACTTCCTGCGCGCGTTGCGCGCCTATGCGCAGCGCGAAAGGCGAATGGGGAAGTAAGGTCAGCGAGGTTCCCGGGAGGTAAACGCACAGGCGCAGTTGTCACTGAGGGAAATCCTTGGACGCTGCGACTGAAATAACCTTGGGGGCTTGAATCGTGTGGATTCAAGCCCCCAATAAGTCTTTTTGCGCTCAGAGACCTTTCTTAGGCGAGGAACTCGGCGAGCTCTGAGAGCCACGGCGGGTTGGCGCCTGCGCGGGAGACGGTGATGTCACCGATGGTTGCGGCGCGCTGCAAGATGAAGTCGACCTTTGATGCATCCAAATCGCGCAGAGCAGGACGCGACATAGCGCCCACCAATCCGAGCGACCACAGGGCATCGATCAGGCCGCCCATGAAGGAGTCTCCTGCACCAACGGTGTCTTCGACCTTGACGTCTCCGGCGGGGATTGAACGACGAACGCCATTGGAGGTGAAGGCTGCTGCGCCTTCCTTGCCCTTTGTGACAACGATCAGTGAGGGGCCTGCTGTGAGCCAATCGCGCACGACTTCGTCGATTTCGCGTCCGTTGGTCAGCCACGCGATGTCTTCGTCGGAAACCTTGACGACATCGGAGATGCCGATGAACTTGTTGACGGTAGCGAGAGCCTGCTCGGGGGTGCCCATGAGTGCGGGGCGCGCGTTGGGGTCATAGGTGATGATCGCGTGCTGACGCGCGGTGACCATGGCGTCCAAAACGGCGTGTGCACCGGGCTCGATGACTGCGGCGATGGAGCCGGAGTGAACGATTCGGGCCTGCGTCGAAACCCAGATCGGGCATGGAGGGCACCAATCCAGATCAAAGGTGTAGGTCGCTGCGCCCTTTTCGTTGAGCTTTGCTAGGGCAGTTGGGGTGTGGTCCGCGCCGAAGGATTCCTCGGTAATAACCACGTGCGAGGCCGTGAAGTGATCTTCAATAATCTCGCCACGTTCGTCGTGTGCAAGCCAAGTCTGCAGGCCGACGTTACGGCCCAGACGCCCAAGAGTCATTGCGACGTTAGCGGGTGAACCACCCGGGATTTCGGCAGTAGGAACGGGGCTGTCCGCTGGGACAACGATATCCATCAGTGCCTCTCCAATGGAGAGGATGTGGGGGTCGGTTGCGAGGTCCATATTTCCTCCTGTTTCCAGACCACTTTGGCTGGTTCCACTAACAGATGACGCTTTAAGTCTAACCATTCCCAGCTGATTGCGGGACCCGGAGTCTACTGGTCGGACTGGGGTGATTCTGCTCCTGCTTGCATGCGCTGAGTTGCCGCGTCGAGGATGGAACGGCAACGCGTTGCAAGGGCCTCGCCGCGCTCCCACATCGCAAGAGTGTCTTCAAGAGGAGCCTGTCCGCTTTCAAGCATCTTGACGATCGCAACGAGTTCATCACGCGCCGCTTCGTAGGACAGCGTTTCGGGTGCAGGAAGGGCTGTTTCTGCCATGGGAACCTCCGGTAGTGACAAGTATGGGTGGTAGTTGAGTCTGAAAGAGGACGCTACTGTGGGGAATCAGGTGCGCGGGTAGCGGGCGTTGAACCGACAACCTGAGCAACTAGGCGACCCTGCGCCAAGATTCCCTCCACAAGAGTTCCCTTAGGAACTTGCGAAGCGTCACGGACAAGCTCCCCTGAAGGAAGACGCAGCATCGAGTATCCGCGTTCCAAAGTCGCCTGAGGAGAGAGAGCCTGAAGGGTTGCCGAGGCTTGGAGGATGCTCTGACGCTCAGAATTCAAGCGACGCTCGACCTGAGTGCGCAGTGACGTGAGAGCGGAGTCAATGAAAGTCCGATGCGGCTCCAAAGTTGCAGCAGGAGCTAAGAAAATTGGACGCGACACCAGCAAATCGAGATTGTAGCGCTCTTGAGCGAGCCTGCGCTGAATCGCGCTGCGCATTCCTTCTCGCGCCCGAGCAAGGCCATCAAGTTCCTGAGCAAGATCGGGAACAATCCGGCGGGCAGCGTCGGTCGGTGTTGAGGCGCGATAATCCGCAACGTAATCCAAAAGGGGAGCGTCCCCTTCGTGGCCGATAGCTGACACCAGGGGAGTGGAGGCCTGCGCGGCGGCGCGTACCAAGGCCTCGTCAGAGAAGGGAAGAAGATCCTCGACGGAACCGCCGCCTCGGGCAACAACAATAACGTCAACCTGGGGGAGAGAATCCAGCTCCGCGATCGCCTGGGTGACCTCGCGGACGGCGTATTGTCCCTGGACGGCGACCTCACGAACCTCGAAGCAGGCAGCGGGCCAACGGGCGCTGGCGTTGACGATGACATCGTCTTTAGCTTTCGCGTTTCGGCCACACACCAAGCCGATCACTCGCGGGAGGAAAGGAAGAGCTTTCTTGCGCTCGATATCAAAGAGACCTTCGGCTGCAAGACGCTGACGCAGGCGCTCGATCTGAGCAAGAAGATCGCCGAGGCCTTGAAGGTGAACTTCCGCTGCCTGAAGGTTCAGGCTGCCACTGCGCTCCCAGAAAACGGGCTTGACGCGGGCGACGACTTTTACGCCTTCCTCAAAACCCGCACCAATCGCAGTGATGACATTGGGGAAAGCGGTCACGGTCATCGACGTGTCAGATTCTGTGTCGCGCAGCGTAAAGAAAGCCATGCGCGAGCCCGGGCGCGGGTTGTATTGAACGACTTGGCCTTCAACCCAGAGCGCAGACATACGATCCACGTAGATCTTGATGTTCTGGGTAAGCCTGCTCAGCGGCCACGGGTTGTCACGCGTGGTGTCGGCGGCTTTTGCAGCAGGGGGCATCTTTTCTGGCACGAAACAAGCATGACACAGGCACCTGGCATTTGCGTCCAGTGTGAGGAGCATCAGTGGTTTCGGCTGCGCGGATACTCCTGCCTGCCTGTACCGTTGAAGCATGACTGTTGACGACCAGACGCTGGGCAGCCTTGAACAAAAAAATGCCGGTGGGAAGATCTTGCTGGCAGCGCCGCGCGGGTATTGCGCGGGTGTTGACCGTGCAGTTGATGTCGTAGAGAAAGCACTGGATTTGTACGGCGCCCCCGTGTACGTGCGCAAAGAAATCGTTCACAACAAATTCGTTGTGGAATCCTTGAGTAAGCGCGGGGCGATCTTTGTTCAAGAGACCGACCAGGTCCCCGAGGGAGCGCGCGTCGTCTTTTCCGCACATGGAGTTTCCCCGCAGGTTCATGAGGTCGCAGCGCAGCGACACCTGGCAACCATTGATGCGACATGTCCGCTGGTGACCAAGGTGCATCGCGAGGCCGTGCGCTTCGCGAAGGATGATTACGACATTATTTTGGTTGGCCACGAAGGTCACGAGGAAGTTGAGGGGACCTTTGGTGAGGCCCCGGAGCATATTCAAGTCGTTGGAAGTCCTGAAGAAGTCGACAATCTGGTTGTTCGTGACCCCGAGCGCGTCGTGTGGATTTCACAGACCACTTTGTCGGTTGATGAGACTCGCCAGACTGTTGATCGCTTGCGCGAGCGTTTCCCCAAACTTGTTGATCCGCCTTCAGATGACATCTGCTACGCGACACAGAACCGACAGGGGGCCGTGAAGGTCATTGCTCCGCTGGTTGATGTCATGGTTGTCGTGGGTTCGGCGAATTCTTCGAACTCGGTACGTCTGGTTGATGTCGCGCTCGAATCGGGCGTTCCAGCTGCCTATCGCATCGATAAGGCCGAGGAACTACAAGAAGAATGGTTCGCGGGAGCCTCGACGGTCGGTCTGACTTCTGGTGCGTCGGTGCCCGAGATCCTTGTACGCGATGTTGTCGCCTGGCTGCAAGACCGCGGTTTCCCGACAGTTGAAGAGGTGCGAACCGAGACGGAAACGACGACCTTCGCGCTTCCTCGCGATCTGCGTTCGGACCTGAAGGATGCTGGCCACCTTGATAATCGCCCCCACGCTCGCCGCACTGCGGGTCCCGATCACACCAGCTGAGCGCAAGTTCACCCGCTTTTCACGCACTATCTGTGCGTGCGGGCAAACGGGAGTGCGGCCTCGTCGGATAGGATAGGGGCGTGTCTTTAACTATTGGTATCGCCGGCCTGCCCAACGTTGGCAAGTCCACTCTGTTTAATGCTCTGACCCGCGCGACCGTTCTGGCTGCGAACTACCCCTTCGCGACCATTGAACCGAATGTGGGTGTCGTTCCGCTTCCCGATGCGCGTTTGAACAAGCTCGCCGAGATCTTTGGTTCTCAGCGCATCATTCCCGCGACCGTTTCTTTCGTTGATATCGCGGGTATTGTGCGTGGTGCGTCTGAGGGTGAGGGCTTGGGTAACCAGTTCCTTGCGAACATTCGCGAGGCCGACGCCATTTGCCAGGTGACGCGTGCCTTTTCCGATCCTGACGTTGTGCACGTTGATGGCAAGGTTGATCCTGAATCGGATATTGAAACCATTAAGACCGAGCTGATTCTGGCTGACATGCAGACGCTTGAAAAGCAGATCCCGCGTCTGGAAAAGGAAGTCCGTGGCAAGAAGACCGAGGCAATTGTCCTGGAAACTGCGCGCGCGGCAATGGAACTGCTTGAAAAGGGTGAACTGCTCAGCGGTCCCGCGGGTGCGAAGCTCGACCAGGATGCACTCAAGTCCTTCCAGCTGATGACCTCTAAGCCCTTCATCTTCGTGTTCAATATGGATGCGGCGGAGATGGACAACCAGGAGATGCAAAACGAATTGCGCGCTCTGGTTGCTCCGGCTGAAGCGATCTTCTTGGACGCGCAGTTTGAGTCCGAGCTTGTTGAGCTGGACGAGGACGACGCTCGAGAAATGCTGGCGGAGTCCGGTCAGAGCGAATCGGGCCTGGACAAGCTCGCACGCGTTGGCTTTGACACCCTTGGCCTGCAGACCTACCTGACTGCTGGTGAGAAGGAAGCGCGCGCCTGGACGATTCACAAGGGCGACACTGCTCCCAAGGCTGCAGGCGTGATCCACACGGACTTTGAAAAGGGCTTTATCAAGGCTGAAATCGTCTCATACGACGATCTGATCGAGGCCGGTTCCATGGCTGCAGCAAAGGCTGCCGGCAAGGTCCGCATGGAGGGCAAGGACTACGTCATGCAGGATGGCGATATCGTCGAATTCCGCACAGGGCTTACGTCTGGAGGTAAGAAGTGAGTGAAGACCGCTCCTCCGCCCTTGATGCCTATGCCTATCCCATCAAGTCATGTCGGTCGTTGAGTTCAAATTTTAACTTACCGTGGTAGTCCTGATATGCGCCTGACGTCCGCCGAGTCAAAATGGTCCAAGATAAGGGAAGGGACGCGATGGATGAGGTGGATGTGATTGTCGAGCGATTCCGTGAGCTTGCTCGAGGCGAGTGTGACTCACTGCTTACTTTCCTCCCAATTTTTGAGGAAGCTGTCACAATTCCCGGGACATCGACTCTCGTCAGAACGCACTTTCTGGCGCACGATGCCAATGGTGTTCCTGCTACGGATTCCCTCGCAGGGGTTATGGCAAACGCAGCCGTTGATTTTTGCATACCTCGCGCTAAGGCTGCGCAAGCGTATGCGGATTACGAGAAGACCAAGTCAACCGAAGCCATAATCAGCTTAAATGAACAAGCTCGAGACTTGTTTGTCGAATCAGAGAGCTCAGGTGAAGGTGGTGAACTCCTTCTGTTCCTACTCCTAGAACGAGTTCTGCAACGACCACAACTGATTTCGAAGATGGCACTGAAGACGAACCCCCAGGTGCACGTGCACGGATCGGATGGTATCCATGGGGGTCTTGCGGATGACGGTGTTCTGGACCTCTACTGGGGTGAGTCAAAGCTCTACCACTCGAGTTCAGATGCTTTTAAAGACTGCTTTGAAAGCATTGCTCCATATCTGTTGCCTGATGGAACGGACCGTCGGAAGCAGGATTTGCTTCTGGTGCGAGATCACCTGAATGTTCCCCAACCTGAGTTGGTTTCTTATCTGCTCGAGTACTTCGACGAAACGAACCCAAAGACGTTGAAGGTTCGATGGAACGGGGTTTGTCTAGTCGGTTTTGATCTTGACAACTACCCGAACATCGCTGCCCTTGATGAGGCTCAGAAAGAGGACCTGTCGAAGATGGTTAGACGGTGGCATAACACCATTGGTAGCCGAGTCAATGAGTTCAAGATTGTAACCGTGAATATCGATCTTTTCTGTATTCCTATGCCGAGCGTTGCTGATCTGCGTGCACACGTTCTGAAGCGGATAGGCGTCAAATGACTAGAAGTACATCCTTGGAAGAAGTTGTCTTCTCCTCACAAAAATTCAGAGAGGTGCTAGAGGACGCTCGCAAGCTGATGATTCGTTTGGAGTTTTCATCGGTGGAGTGGGATAGTGCGCCTTCTGCGATTGACTGGGGATTTGCCTTGCTCTACGCCAGCGCGATTACATCGATACAATCCGAGCGTGCGCAATCTGCGGTCCTTAGAATCGCAACGGCATGTATTCTTGCTTCTGACGCAGAGGAAGCTCATAAAGCAGCCGCTGCAGCGCTTCTCGAACGCTGTGGTAACCATATGGCGGTTGAACTCGCTGAGTCTCGAGATCGGATTTCACCCGAGGCTTGGCGTCGTCTGCCCGCCGCACTCAGGCTCGAGGTTATTCGGAGTCGCATTGACTACTCAGTCCGTCTTTCCGATGAGAGACTTCTGGCGGTCAACCCATTTCAGAGCAAATTTTGGGAAGCAGTGAGGTCAAATGACTGGTTGAGTGTATCTGCGCCGACATCCGCTGGGAAGTCTCGCATCATTAGAGAGTACTTCTTGGAGAATACACGCCAAACGGATTCGTTCACCCTGGTCTATCTCGTGCCAACACGTGCCCTCATCGAGGAAGTTTCGCGTGACCTGCGGCGGGAATTGCCTTCGGATGTCGGAGTCTTCACGATGCCCTGGGATCCTGATCTTAAGGAGTCATCAAAGACTGTATTGGTCGTTACACAGGAGAGACTTCACCTAGTATTAGAACTGATCCCATCGCTTACAGTAACCCTCTTGTTCGTTGATGAAGCGCAGTCCCTGTCCAGTGATGAGCGGGGGATTCTTCTTCAGTATGCAATCGAGCGCACTATTAGGCGCAGCCCAAAGGCACAGGTACTGTTCGCGAGTCCACTCACCTCCAACCCAGAGATGTTCATCGAAAACGCGCCTCCTAATCAGCGTTCCGACTCCTTCGTATCTGAGACGGTTACGGTGAATCAGAATCTCCTCTGGATTGAGGGCATTAGTCGAAAGCCTAAACGTAGAGCCGTCTTCCTGGTGTCGGACGAGGGAAAACACAGACTTGGTGAACTTGTGCTCGCCCAGCGCACGGTAAACGTGCATATGCGCATCGCGTTAGTGGCTTCTGCGCTGGCCGGAAATACCCCCGGCAATATCATCTATGTCAACGGTCAGAGCGAGGCCGAGAGTGTTGCGAAGGCTATATTCGAGCAGCTGCCGCCCGTGATGGAAGTTGACAAGGAGATCGAGGATCTACAGGAGCTAATTAAGACTGCAGTTCACAGTAAGTACTTACTTGTCGACGTCTTAGAGCGGCGCGTAGCCTTCCACTACGGGAATATGCCGCTGGTAGTGCGTACGGAGATTGAACGTCTCTTCGGCGAGGGGAAGATTTATTACCTGATTTGCACGTCAACCTTGCTTGAGGGCGTAAATCTTCCATGTCGAACAATATTTATGCGTAACCCCAAGAAAGGGACTGGTAATCCGTTAAGTGAGGGTGATTTCTGGAACTTGGCAGGACGTGCAGGACGCTGGGGTAAGGAATTTGCAGGCAACGTCGTATGCGTCGACACCGATGATGACAAGCTTTGGCCTAATCTCCCCCAGGTGCGAAAGCGGTCGCAGATCACCCGTGCAGTTAGCAAAGGGCTTGACGAAACATCTGGGCTAATATCGTTTGTGCGCGCAGCTGATGAAGTACCCAATGATAGCGTCTCTGAAAGTCTCTTCGCGTACTTATGCTCACGGTATCTCGCGGGCGAGTCCAATCAGGCACTTCTCGATCATGTTCCGCACGAATCAGAACGTAGCGAGATCGAGCGTGCGATTAAATATGCGACAACCGATCTTAAGATCCCCGCCGAGATTATTACGCGACATACAAGTATTGCCCCCATATCAATGGAACGCCTGCTTGACAATTTTCGTCAGTCTGGAAAAATGCCGAACGATCTCGTTCTGCCGTTGCCCGAGGAATCTGATGCGAAGGAGCGGGTTCAGGAGGCGCTTGTGCGGATCGGTGCAACAATGACAAACGTCTTCGGGAAGCCTCAATCAGATAATGATCGACGCAAGTGGCAGCTCGCCAACCTCATCGTCAATTGGATGAAGGGCATGCCCTTGGCGCGGTTGATCGATCAACGGATCAGAACCAACAAGAATTCCAATATTGCGGCGGCAATCCGAGATGTCATGAGAGACATTGAGACAATAGCACGATTCCACGCGCCTAAGTACCTCGCTTGCTATGCTGATCTGCTCGAGGTCTACTCAGGAGAGTTCGGGCTAAGAACTACTGCGCAGGTTGACTACGCGATGATGCTCGAACTTGGTGTCTCCCGCTCGAGTGAGGTTGTGCTTATGTCGCTTGGCCTTTCTCGGACAACTACTGTTGCTTTATCCGAATTCATCGGCGTCGACAAGTGGACGCGGGCTGAAGCTCTTGAATGGCTTGCGGCCCAGAACTTCGATGGGCTTGGAGTGCCAGTTCTCCTGCAACGAGAGATAAACGACATGCTTGAAAACGCTGCTACATGCGATCGAACTGAACCGGAAGCCCAATAGACAGTATGGGCCTCATGAATCAAGAGATGGTTCAGCGTCAAGGGGGGGGGTACGTTGATACCCCGTTGGTCGATGTAGCCCGCTCAGTTCGAGACAGGGGACTGCAACCAGCTTAGAGGGGAACTGAACAGAGTTTGAATTGAGATTTAATGTTTAATCACTCCTGAATGGGGCAGTGGCCGGGTCGCGCGTGAGCGTGGCCCGGCTTTGCTGTTACGAGTATTTGGATCAATGGTGAACACGGGATGGGAGTGTTGAAAAGTAACGGCTTGCGTTAATAATGGTTTACGTTATATTGTTGCGTCATGATCCAGTCATTCGGGGATCGTCAGACTGAGCGGTTGTTTGCGAGGGAGGCTGTCCCTTCCCTCGATGCGCGCATCGTGCGTGTCGCGCTGCGCAAGTTGCGTCAGATCGACGCAGCGTGTCGTCTGGAGGACCTCCGGATCCCTCCAGGCAACCGGCTCGAGCTTCTGCGCGGTAACCGGGCGGGGCAGTACAGTATCCGAATCAATG
>ERZ773197.1352-NODE-1352-length-17101-cov-17.666549_pt1 | contig 17101 bp, 16 predicted proteins | sample MGYA00580999_ERZ773197 | MGnify/ENA primary metagenome ERZ773197 (study PRJEB29015, sample SAMEA2738166) | human oral metagenome | biome: human oral; feature: human-associated habitat; material: saliva | place: China | collected 2185 ...
GTATTGAATCTATTACTTTTATTGAACTCATATATGTTTTTAATTATTCCCAACTGAATGTTCGTATGATAGACTTCAAGCGTTCAAGTATCCTTGTCAATGTTTTGCGTTTTTTTATTAATCCTAAATGCTTTTCTTTCAACGCCTCTTGTATAATTTCTGGTTGTTCCTTTTGCAAGTAGTCATATTCAGACAAGTAATGATTGAGAACAGATGCATCCAAACCCTCTTCTTTTGCAAGTTTATCTACTGCGTTGTTCCGCTCAGTCGTGATGTAATTGTTCAATCGTTCTTCAAGGTCGCTTGTACCGTCAAACTTCTGTTTGCGTGCCATAAAGTTATCTCGGTCATCATCGACGTTCTGCTGTATAAAGCCATCAATCAGTTTTGCTTTGTTACGTAACTCCGCATCTTTAATCATCGTATCAATAATATACGTACGTTTTTCCTTATAATCTGCGCTGTAAGGATTAAGATCGGCGATCAGTTCAAGTATGTAAGTTACATTGATAATATCACTATGCAACAATTCTAAACAGAAATCAATATCATCAATACCTGGCTCTGTTGAGGTTTCCGTGGACTCTGTATCTTCGTCAGGCGTTTGATTTTCTTCTGAAGGCTTACAGCCACCGGCAAATGTATCGTAAATATCAAGGTATTTGCTTCGGAAGTCCATAAATTGCTGCTCTGTCATACCAAGATCTGCAGCATCTTCTTCAAATTCATCGTAAACCTGAATCTCTGCATGTTTCTTAATGACATCACGGAATGCAAGGATAAACTGCTTTTTATCTTTCTCGCTCTGCAACAAATCTATGCTGCTGGGAGTTGGGTATTGTTCTAAGAAGTTTGTCGTAAGTTCCTGATAATTCTTCTTGACTTCATTAAAAGGCGGGCGGACAATATCTTCAAGATTATTGCTGTTACTGAAAAGCTTGATAGAAGCATCCACATTGCTTTTCAAATCACGGAAGCAAACAATCTTGCCAAAACGTTTCTTTTCATTCAAAACACGGTTTGTACGACTGAATGCTTGTAATAATCCATGATAGTCCATATTCTTATCCACATAGAGTGTATTGAGTTTCTTGCTGTCAAAGCCCGTTAGGAACATGCCGACTACCAGACAGAGGTCAAGTGGCTTCATGTCTGTTTTCTTTTTCTTCATACGAAGATTGATGTCGTCATAATATGCACGGAAGTTTTCTGTAGTGAAACTTGTACCGAACATATCATTATAATCATCCATAATAGCCTGTAACTCATCTGCTTCGCCCGTACTTTCACTCACATAGCTACCAGTATTCATACCTGTAAGGGCGTCGTCCTGACTGCTGTTAGATGCGTATGTAAACACGGCTCCTATTCTTATTTTGGGATTAAGACTCTTGAATATTTTATAATATCGAATAAGTGTTGACACAGACTGCACGGCAAACAAAGCATCAAACTCGCCATCAAATGTTGATTTATTGAAATTATTAAGGATAAATTTGGCAATTTCCGTCATACGGTTTTGGTTAGCATTATCTACATCGGCATTGCCATGATAATATTCTACGAGGAAACCAAGTACATTTTCATCAGCAATAGCATCCTTTATCAGATACTTGTGGAGGCAATTACCGAAGATTTCCTTTGTTGTATGACCATCCACAGCATTCTCAACGAAGATAGGTGTACCTGTAAATCCGAATATCTGTGTATTGTCGAAAAACCTGACGATATTCTTATGGCAATCTCCGAAATGACTGCGATGACACTCATCAAAAATCATCACGATACGAGCATGGCGGATTTCTTCAATCCGCCTGCTATACCACTGCTTACTTACAGCAGCATTGAGCTTCTGGATGGTGGTGATGATAATTTTGGAATTGCCATGAAGGCGCTTCACAAGTTCATCTGTGTTATCGGTACTGTCAACAGCACCTGGCTCAAAAGCCTCATATTCGGACTGCGTCTGTGTGTCAAGGTCGTGCCTGTCAACAACAAACATAACCTTGTCCACATCGTCTAATTCGGCTACAAGCTGGGCAGCCTTAAATGAAGTCAGCGTTTTTCCCGCACCAGTTGTATGCCATATATAGCCATTGTTATTGGAATTTTTCACACGGTCAAGTATCTTCTCGACGGCATAGAACTGGTAAGGACGCAACACCATTAGGCATTTATCTCCTTCGTGCAGTACGATATACTTGCCTATTATCTTGCCTAACGTGCATTTATCAAAGAAGCTGATGGCGAACTTTTCCAATTCATTGAAAGGTACATTAGCAGCGTCTGTCCAATTGAATGTGAATTTGTAGCCACTATTCGGATTGTTGGCAAAATAACGCGTGTTCACTCCGTTGGAGATAACAAACAGCTGCACATAGTCAAACAGTCCATGGAACGAGGTCTTATGATAACGTTGTATCTGGTTGTAAGCCTGTTTCAGCTCTACCCCTCTGCGCTTTAGCTCTATCTGAACCAAAGGTAAACCATTTATTAGTATTGTCACGTCATAACGACACTTCTTTCTTCCTTCAACAGTAATCTGATGGGAAACCTGAAACTCGTTCTGACACCAGTGGGTTCGGTTCAGGATTTCCACCCACAGGCGTTCTCCATTATCCAGTTCAAGTGGAAAGAGGTCACGGAGTTTCTTTGCCTTTTCAAAACGTGTGCCACCCTCAAGATAAATCAAGATTTTCTCAAATTCGGCTTCAGTAAACTCCGTACGCCCAATCTCTTCCAGTCTCTTCCTGTTATGTTTTTCAAGTTGACTTTTGAAATTTGTCCGTAGATTTTTCTCTTCTTCAATCTGTACATATTCATAGTTCATTTGCTGAAGAGTAGCAATAAGTCCGTTCTCAAGGGCCGCTTCACTTTGTACTGGCATATTTATTATTCTTTAGTTATTATTTGTTTAGCATATAAGGTTATTCTTCGGTTGACCTAAGTAAATCTCTCACATCAACCTTTAGCGCCTTGGCGATTTCAAGAAGATTCTCAAGGAACGGCTGCACTTTATTGGAACACCACCGTGAAACGGTATTCTCTGTACGACCTATTTCATTCGCCAGCCATTTGCCAGACAATTGTTTTTCTGCCAAAACAGCTTTAATCCTATATATCGCCTTTTTCTGTTGATTTATCATTGTATATTGCAGAATGCGTAAGTACAAAGATACACTCTTAAGGTTGTTTCTCCAAACATATTTAAAAGTAATTGTTTTTTCCGTATAAAATTCTTGTTTTAGAATTGCATTTCATCGGAAAATGATAGTCTTTGAATTATAAGATTAAGTGTTCTTTGAGACAATGCAGAATAAAGAACGGGAAAGAAACTTGCTCGTTTCCATTTTGTGCCCCATTTACTCTTTATCCATTTTTATTTTGTTGATTATCTGAGAGATACAATATTCTTGAATCTTTTGTGGGCAAAGACTGCGTCTTTACGCATAAATAACTACGATAACTCAAACAGATTAAAGACCGTTTTTTGAAAGTTGTCATTGTAGGAGGTATGTAGCCCACTTTCTGCAATGATGATGGTATACTCATTCTGAATATTTTTGATTTCCTGTTGAATAGAAGTGGACAGAATCTATGACCCTCAAAAAGATGTTGTTTTTCTATGCTTATATTTATATACTCGATTATCAAATAAAGTAACTTTTACGTAATGAAGTGTGGATATATTGTCTATAAAACAGTTTAATTATATAAAAATAGTTATTTTAATGAAGATAATTAATTACCTATTTTGATAATTAAAACAAAGTTGTTATCTTTGTATCATCTACATATACCTGAAGCTTATGAATATAACCTCAGAAGACGAAGCTCTCATCGAATTATATACAAATGGCAAGACATCAGATAAAAGATATAGGAGTTTGCCGCCCCAAGTGATAAAGGGGTTTAAGAAAGCCGTAGACTACATGAAGGCTGCTCAGCGAATAGAAGACCTCTTCCCCTTGAAAGGACTTAACTATGAAGCCCTGAAAGGTAAAAGAAGAGGGCAAGAGTCAGTACGTTGCAATGGTGCTTGGCGGTTGATATTCAGACGTTCTCTCATTGATGAAAGCGTCATTATTACAAATATTGAACTATTAGAAATTTCACATCATTATGACTAAGTTTAGCTTTAATCAGGCTGTTCCCTTTGAGGCAACTCATGTGGGAGAAGTGATTAAGGACGAGCTCTCTGCTCGCGATATGAAGCAGAGTGAATTGTCTGGACTCACTGGTATACAGAGACCAATTCTGAATGATGTCATAAAAGGCAAGCGTTCTATAACGCCTGAAATGGCATTATTATTGGAAAAAGCTCTTAATATTTCTGCGACATTTCTCATGCAGGTTCAGGCACAATACGAATTAGACAGTGCAAAACTGAGCGAAAGAGTTGTGTTGCAGACAAAAATGTTGGACGTATGGAATGTTCTCAAAGAACAAATAAACACACTATTTTTTAAGAAAGTTGGTATTATTAATGGCAATGTCATCGACGATGTCAAAAGAATCTTTGATGTTTTTTCTGTCGACTGTTTAGATAGTTTCTTGGAACTTAAAGCAAAGGAAAAAGAATTTTCTTACTATTATCGTAAGTCTGACAAAGTTACCACGAATCCGATAGATATCTTTTCATGGAAATACTACTGTTACTATCTTTCTCAACATGAAAATTCTTCTTTGGGTAATTTCGACAAGAATGGTGTAAGTGAATTAACAAAAGGTCTTAACGAAGTATTTAAAGAGAATAAGGAGACTCTTAAAAAGACCGCAGCACTTCTGAATAAATTTGGTATTCGCTTTTTACATGTTACAAAAATTGGTCAGGTTCCAGTGGATGGTATGTCATTTTGGACAGGCGATAATCCTACCATCGTTGTTACTGAGCGCATCCCTTTTATTGACAATTTTGCTTTTACAATTTTGCATGAGGTTGGTCATGTTTACAATCATCTTGAAAAGAATGGACAAGCAATGATAAATATTCCTGATGATAAGAAATCTTTGGAGGAAACAGAGGCTGATGAATTTGCTTTGAATGCAGTTATCCCAGCCTCTGATTGGAAGAAATTCTTGGCAAGAACTCGCGACGTCGTACCTTATAAGATTGCTCCTTATATAAAGGCTGAAGCTGAAAAGCATGGTGTAAACCCACAAATACTTTTTGGTAGATATAAGTATGAGATTGGCATGTACAAAATAAAGAATTGTTTTGAGAATAAGATTTTATAGTTCATCACTTTAACCTGTATTGGTTTATTCAAGTTGCGTTATGAAGATTTTATCGAAAATGATAGTTAGCTGTCGGCGCATCAAATGGCTTGGGCTTTGTATTTTCTTCTTGTTATCACTTCTATCATGTGATATTGGATTTACTCTTCCGTTAGATAACAACAAGTTTAGCTATGATATTTCTTTATCAGAGAATCGTATGGTGAAGGTCAGCAGTATGTACTTCAATGGCTGGTATTACCTTCTCTTCGACTTAAAGGGAGACTATGTATTGAATCCCGATTCCTTACGGTTGGACTTTTGTGATAAGAGTATAAAGGTGGGGAAATCTTTCCCGTTCTCTGAAACCAATACATATAAAGCTAACAATACGCACGTAAAGAATAGAATCATTTCAGTTCAATTACGTTTTGAACGCCAAGACAAAAGGGTTGAAGATTCATTAGCCTTATTTGTTCTGCCCTCAGACTTCATTATGTGTAATGACAAAAGGGTACTCACTGATTCGTTGAGAATAGTATTGAGGAAGGTAAAGAGAAAATAGATATATTGTCACTCTGTCTGGCTTATTTTGCAATAGATTTAGTTTATCACTTCATATTACTGAAGAATCCTTTTGAGTCCTCAGCAATAGGGTGTGATACCATTTGAGATTAGTACTTTGAATAAAGGTCACACAGAGCAAAGGAGAGCACAGAGGATTGTTTATATCAAAGCTATTGTTAACACCGATGGACTGTCGGTTGGTGTAGGAATAGAGGTTTTTGTTTGCAGTTCTATTAGCTGTTTATATACAGAGTATTTGCTCCAAGAGCTATAAAGAAACTGTATGGAAGGTCTTCGTTGTTCTTTGTGCTGTCAGTATCTCTGTGGTATTGCGTTTAACTTCGTACACTCTGTGTAGCTTATTATGTTTGATCTTAGCTTACCATTTCTTATTTTGGATTTTTTTTTATTTTAAATTTGTCCGTAAGTGTTTTATAATTTAGCTTAATAATATTTGTATAGATAATTTGCTGATATACAATGTAATAAAGCCATAAATTAATAGGCTTGGTTATTCTACATTGACAGTTTATATGCTTGTCATTTCTGAATGATTAACAGTCTTTCTACATAATACAGAAATTAGAACTTGGCGCATTTTCTGATTTTTATTTAGATTTTTTTATTTTAAAGTTTTTGGTTTATTTCGTGAAGGTTTATTGATATATTGACAAACGTTGCTATGAAATAATTAATAAGCATACCTATAAGTAAACAGATGATACCAATAGTAATACCGCCAATAAGAAATATTAATGCTTTTTCTTCCATGGAATAACGAAATTGTAGCCACAAGTCCACGGTTAAACATATAATTAGTGATGCAAGTGTATATATCGAATAGGCTAACCAAACTCCAATTTTTTTAACGCCCCATTCGTTAAATGCTCCTGTATTAGAAGTTTCTATATTATTTCTATATTTAATCTTAGCTGAAATATCTATTACATTATTTTTAATTTCAGCTATATCGTATATTATACTTTTAAGTTCATCGTTGTTTATTAATTCACTTGAATTCACTATGTTTTCATTTGTAATATCATTACCACAATTAGTACAAGACTTTATACCATCTTTTAATGTTTCGCCACAATTTGAACAGATATTAGCCATATTTTTGGACTTAAATAAATAATAATTAATAATACCGATTTTAGTTCTTAGTTGCAAAATAACTAAATTTATTAGATATATCCAAATCTTTTCAAGTATTTTGAAATTTGATTTATACTTTCAATATGTTTATTTTTTGTTTTCTTATATCTGTAGCGTTTAATTGGCTTTATTATTACATCTTTGATTAATTATAAAAGTTTGTGTGGAATTATAGAGGAAACTGAGAAATATTTTTATATATTGTAATCATGGAGAGTACTTATTTATGTTTGGAGGATTGTTTATAACAATGCTATTATTGACACCGAAGGACCGTTGTGCGTGCAGTAAAGGTGGTTGTTTACCAGTTCTATTCATGGTTTATTTACAGAACATTTATCTTAAAAGCTTTTATGAAACGATATGCAAGATCTCCGTTGCTTTTTGTGCCGTCAGCATCTTTTTGATATTGTTTTTATTTCCGTTTTCTTTGTACCACTGTGTGTCTTATTATATTGGAGTTTTAATTTTTTACTCTATATTTCAGATGATCATTGTCTTTCCTTTCATTGTTTTGAAGTATTTTTCGTTTTGCTGTCACTCCTCTCACTCAGTTTTATTCTGGAACCCTTTGGTTTATAGTTGTTTTGTCCTATTTTTTAAAAGTGACAGCAAATTAAATCAAAACTCTTCTTGTTAGTTATTTATTTTTTTTAATTTGTTTGTTACCCATCTCTGTTTATAGCCTGTTTTTTTATAACCTTACTTTTCTTATTTCAGATTGTATTTTTTATGCATTTTGTCTTTTCTGTTACTCTGTCTCTTTTATTACTTTGTCTTTCCTCATTCTCTTTTTCCTGTTATTTTGTCTTTATGTCATTCTGTCTTTCCTATTATTTTGTTTTCATGTCATTCTGTCTCTTTTCATCTTTTTGTCGCACTTCCTCTCTCCTTTTTCCCCTTTCATTTTGGCTTCATTTTTACTCTTTCATCTGTTTATTTTTTGATATTTTTGCCTCAATATTTAAGTATATAAAAATACTTTTATCGTTTTATTTCTTTGTTTGTTTATCTACTTTGTTTTTATTTTCGTTTGTTATTTATGTATTTGACTTTTTAGCTTAATGTGTTATAATATAAATCCATATTTATATAACCATGTAATATTATTTTTGTGTGTTTATGCTTAATAAATATATAAATATGTTTTAGTATATATAATTACATGATTAATCAAATATTGAAATATATAAATGGTATAAGATAGTGTTTTGCTACGCTCTTAAATATGTAAATATATAAGTATATTTACGTATTTCTTGGTGTCTTTTATTTTACTCTCTCTGTATTATTTAGTAGCTTCTCTTGCTTTCGTTTATCTTATCAGTTTTCTTGTTTTGCTTTTTAGATTCTTCTTTGTGGTTCCTTCTTTGTTTGTTTATTTTGTCGTTTTCAATTTCTTTTTGCCAAGTGTTTTTCTTTTTCTGTGTGTTTTCTTATTTATTTCTTTGTATAAATCGATCATTATTTTTTTATTTTACATTGTTTTGTTTTTATGCGTTGTAAATATTAGAATATCAATATTATATATATTTAATTAAACGCATATTTATGTTTTTATCTTTCTGTTTCTTTTGCTTTTCCTCTTTTGTTTCAATGGATATTCTTTTCTTGTTTGTCTAAAGTCGTTTTTTGCTTTCCTCTCGATGAAATCGTTGTTTTTCTTATGTTTATCTATTTGTTGATTTTATATGATAGGCTTTCTTTTTGCTTTTGTTGTTTGCTTTTCCTATTGATTATTAGGATTCTATGTTTTTATATATTTGATTAAATATGTTTATGCGTTTTTGTTCGGATTCATCGCGTTTTGGCTTTTAGCTTTTCTCTTTTATTCTTTGCAAATGCTCCCTTTTTTCTCTTCGATTGTATTTTTCTGATCCTATATGTTTATTCCTTTTCACGCTCACTTTTTTCTTTTGTCTTGCTCTTTATTTGTTTGTGTTATTATTTAAATGTCCAAATCGTTAATTACAAAGATATATAACAACGTAAATATATATCGGATTTATTTTGCTTTATATCTTATTAAGAATATAAATATATAAATATAGATTATATTTTATCTTACTCTTTGTGTTTTTCTTTTCTAATTGATGTTTTTTCTTCATTTTGTTTATTTGTTTTATTGGCATGTATCTATGTAAATATATATAAAGATTAAAAAGTAAAACGATAAATATTTTATTGCATTTTTGCTTTCTTATCTTTTTATTTTTCTCATTAAAAATGTTTAGATGTATTTGCTTGTTTCGATAAATAGATGTATATTTGCAAGTATAAAAATATAACCACATCAATATGTGCGTATTTATTTAATTCAACCTTTATATAAATATATATGAATTTAAAGGCTTTTTCTATTACACCTAAAGAGGGCCAGGTTTTAAATTGGAGCTTAGGCTTGTTCGTCGCTTTTAGTGTTTTCAATCTGATCGATGGATGGACATCAGTGCCCAATGCAGGGCAGGGAGTTCTTACGAATGCTTTTGCGACAGTGCAGTCGAATAGCTTTATCCTTGCTGTTGAGTATTCTGTCATTGCTGCGACAAAGTTAGCGATGCTGGAGGTATTTCGTAGATGCTTAAATAAGAATGGTGATAAGGCTGCACAGTTGACTGTCACAATTATGATGGTGCTTATATTCTGCTTAGCTCTTGCATGTGCTTTGCCACAGTTCCTTTTTACTCAAGAGGAGGAAGTGCTGTCAATTCTTCATGGTGGATTACCATCATATTTTACAACTTTCACGAAAGTAGCTTTCCTTGTGTTTTTTATTACGAAGTTAGTTCTGTGTGTGCAATTAGTGCGTACTTATGCTGGTAAGATTCGTTTGTTTGGTATATCTTTGTTTGGCTGTCAAGTTTTGACGTGGTTGATAGATTTCGCATACTTTGTTATATATACATGGGTTAGCGGTGCGACGATGACAGAGATTACGAACCTTTTTACTATTACCTCTCTATTGACCGTCGTTCTTGCTTTGATTCCATTCTGCGTGTTAAAGGCGACAATGGTAGTTGATGACTAAAAAATAAGAATTAAGAAGTTGCTCACTAATTGATGCTCTTGCTCGTCTGACCCCTTGACACCAGAAATATGAGTTTCTCAGACGAGAGGGCAGAAATAAGTAATTTATAACTTGAGAATTTGTGGGTAGAGGGACGAAGAATAAAAAATATTGCAGAAATGAGCCCTGATGAAGTGGAGGAGAATTGGCAGATAGAAAGCGTTATGCTATGTCTATGTGGTAAAATGTAAGCTGCTTTGATGAAAATGTGGGTGAAAAGATAGATATAAGTATCAAAAAGATTTTTTCAACACTATCAAACTTGTTGATGAAAGAGAAGGAAATAGCGTTTAAAAGGCGCGAAAAGATAAATTGAAAGGAGAAAACCATTGAAAAGTCCTTTCCTCGCTCATAGAAAGAGAGAATCGACAGAAAGAGCAGAGTGGGGGAGAGGCAGTCAACTTGCAAGACTCCGAATGAGGAAACGGCAAAGGCGATTAATACGTAAACAAGTGAACGGATGAAAATATAAATATTCGAACAGGCAAATACGTAAATAAAGAAAAAGATAAGAAATTAAAAATATAAATATATAAACAATGAAGAATAAGAAGATTGTTTTTGCAAATCAGAAAGGTGGAGTAGGGAAGAGTACGCTGTGCATCCTCTTTGCCAATTATCTCGCTGCAAAGGGTAAGGACGTATGTATCATTGATACCGACTTGCAGAAGACGATTCTGATGCAGCGTCGAAAGGATAAGCTGATCTATGAGGGCGAGGAAGAACCTTATAACGTTCAGGACTTCGACGTGACCGATGTCGAGACAATGCAGACATTAGTTGACTCAGCTTCACAGGTAGAAGGTTTCGTATTGTTTGACTCTCCTGGTAATATCAGTGAGGACGGTTTGGCCCCGCTCTTTGTGGGTGCCGACTACATCGTTTGTCCTTACGAATACGAGGATAAGGCGTTAGACTCAACGGGTGTCTTCGTGCAGGTGCTTAATGTGTTGCGTGAGCATAACCCACAGATGACCGCACAACTCTTCTTCGTTCCCAACCGCATCGACCCACGTATCGGTACGGCTGAAGAGCAGGAGATGTGGCGCAGAACCGATGAGGTGTTTGGAAACTTTGGACGTGTCACACCAGTTGTCAACAGCCGTGCGACACTAAAGCGTACAAACACTTTCGAATTGCTCGGTACACAGCGTGATGCGGTGAAGAAGGCGTTTGATTATATGCTGAGGAGGATGAAGTAAAAAACCTCCCCCCAGCCCCCTCCGAAAGAGGGGGAGTGCCTAACGGGATGAAGTTGGATAAAACTGGACAAGGTAGGTTAGATAAAAGTCAAGCAGATTAGGTTAGACAAACGATGTTAGACGTTGCTAACCGAAAAGACAGAATAGATTTTCATTGTGAGGATTCTTAACAATGGACAAACGATGTTAGACGATGCTAACCGGGAAGACTTCGTGAGGGCGCAATAGGGGAGAGACGAGAACGAGGGGACACATCAGGTGAAAGGAAATGATAAGGTCCCACGTTTATATATAATAAAGTAAAAACAAAGAAATAAAGATACAATGGCTAAGAAGAAGAAAACAATGGTTATGATGCCTGGTGCAATGACCGACTTGGCACATAGCGTACAGAAGGGTGCAAGACCAAATCCTACTACTAATTCAGAGGAGACGACGACGGATGAGCAGGAAGCTAACGAGCCTGCACAGTATGATACGAACAATGTTGAGCAGGAGGTGCGTACTCAGGTTGAGGAACAGCAGCCAGAGGCGTATGCTGAAGCTATTGGAGATGTTGACGAGCCAGCAGCAGCACCAACGACCCCTGCAAGCCCGTTTGGTCGTGTAGAGCCAAAACAAGAGGGCACTGATCGTAAGGACCGTACTGCACCAGCAGCAAAGAAGCTCCCAAAGGCGGAGGGCAGACAGTTAGCACGCGAATATTCTCTCGCAAAGGATAGCGGTGAGGATAGCTGGCAGATTTTCCTCGACTTGGCACGCGACTATAAGGCACGAGACTCTCGTCTGGCTACCGTTTACATCGACTCAGACCTTAAGGGTGTCCTCGATCGTTTGAAGTCTGCTACGAGTGTGAAACTTCCTTCAACAGCCCTATTGAGTGCTATCGTTGCCCGCTTCGTATTCGAACACGAGAAGGATATTAAGAACGCGATATTTGGAGAGAGTTTGTTGTAAAAACAATAAAAAACAAAACAACAGCGGCCCCTCCCCCGACCCCTCCCCCATAGGGAGGGGCGTGAAATGCGAGATACCCCTTAGGGTTAGTTGAAACTACGAATTTCTCTAATTGCACGAATCCTTGTAGACTTTGAACTTTGAGGTTTGAACATTGAGCTTTATGATATGAACCATTAATGACTACGAATTCCTCGAATGACACGAATTATTTAGCAATAAGGATTCGCGCAATTAGAGAAATTCGTAGTGCTGTATTGGTAGTTGACAAGTTTACGAATATATGAGTTAATTGTAGCGATAAGTCATAGTTAACATCGGTAATCATAAGGGGTAGTTGACGAGTAGACTGGTTGACGAGTTAACAAGTTAATTGTAGCGATAAATCACAGTTAACAGTAGTAATCATAAAGGGGTAGTTGACGAGTAGACTGGTTGACGAGTTAACAAGTTAATTGTAGCGATAAATCACAGTTAACAGTAGTAATCATAAAGGGGTAGTTGACGAGTTGACAGGTTTACGAGTAGACCAGTTAATTGTAGCGATAAATCACAGTTAACATCGGTATTCATAATTATGACGTACTGATGAGAACTTCGTTCGAATAATTGTGAATTATGAATTAATAAAGGATTATGAATTTAGAATTGTTTTTAAATAGTCTTATCAAATAAAGGAATATACAGAATGAAATCAATGGCTGTAAGTGTCGTTTGTATTTTCGCAATATTAGGCATCATTTATGCGATAAATTATCTTTTTTATCGTTTCTCTCCTTTTCATACTTTGCCCAGTATCAAGACCCTTCCTGTAAGGAGTATTTTGGGGGTATTCATAGCCTTATTAGGTTACTTTGGTGCGTTCCCTTATTTTATCATTTTTAATAGAGGAATAAGTCTTTTCAATTCTGGGAATATGTACATATATCTACCAATAATTCTGACAGTTCTGTTGGTAGCTGTGATAGTAGGTATTTTTCGATACGAGAAACGTGTTTGGCTATGTCATAATCTCAAATATAGTAGGTTGATGCTGCCCTCATGGGATAAAGGTTTTAAGAATTTATGTGTGTCAATAAGTAAGATAGATGATATTGCTTATGGTCGTGGCGTAAGTTTCTCATGGTTTGATGGATCTTTTATTTCTGCAGGAAGACACAGAGTGGTGTTTGAATTCTATGAGGATCGTTATTTTTCAAAGGGCAATACGCGTAACGTTATTTATAAAAAGGAGATGGACTTTAATTTCCGAGCAGATACAGTATATGTGATAGAGGTACTTCAAGAGAGACAGACCTTCCGAATCACAGCAGATACGACACGGAAGAATTACCTTTGAGCTTCGATATTTGAACTTTGAGCATTGATGTTTGGACCTTATAAAAACATCCATCATGTGATAAATTCCTCCGAAAGAAGTGATATTCTCGTTTTTAATAGCTATCTTTGTCATGTCAGAATTTTGCTTACTTGTTATGTTTGCAGCACCAAGATAGGTGAAAATCTGACATGTCCAAGCGTTTTGAAAACTTTGTTTCTCAGACACTTGGAGTTCTTACAAGAATTTATGCTGCAGAATTAAGGCCTTATATATATGGACGCAGATACATTCTATTTCTGTTTATTTTTGTGGTGGGTATGCTGCTATTTATATATTTCCTACTTAGTAAACCCATCGCATGTGCATTGGAACAATCCTATAAAGCAAAGTCGTTTTGTAGTTCTTTCGGCTTTAGCAGTGTCTTTTTTAAGTTTTATAGGACATTCTTATGTATATATACAGATGTATGAAGCGAAGAATAACATAGAATTTAAATCAATATCCCACTTTTTTTCCTATCTTACCAACCCACAGTCGAAGCCCATTTTCGAGGCAGATTACTTCTTAATGTTAGTTGGACTAGTTGTTTTTTCTATAATTCCGCTTATCCGACACCTATATTTAATATGGTGGATAAGTAGACACCCACACTATTCAATACTTACTTTCAAGGGGGCACCCGATATGCCGCCTCGCAAATTATTTATACTCACCATAGATAATAAACAATTTTGTGCCGGATACATCTTGTCTTATTATAAATATTTGGTGGTGTCAGGCAAACATAAGTATATATTCTGGGTAGGAACACCACATGGAAAGGGCAGCTGTAGGCATTTGTTCGACCAAGAAAAGGAACTTCAGCTCTCTGCAGGCCATCAGTATGTGGTGGAAGAAGACACTCTGGTAGACGAATTGCACGTTTATGATAGTTGTTCAGCGCCCAAAACAGATAACGAAAGTAAAGAAACAATTAAAAAAAATAGGTTATGCACATTGATTATTTTTGGCTTGTTAACTTATGGTTGTTATCCTTTTTGGTTGCAATGATGTTATATTTAAAATGGACTGCCCCCATTCTCGATCGTTGGAACAACCTCTTAAGGCGGAGTAAAAGTTTTGTATTACTCAGCGCTGCTGTGTTTTTTATAAGCTTAGGTATGTTCTTTTGCAAATTCTATGTGTTCGAACAACCCTCTAATAAAACCGAAATTCAGAATACAAACAGCCCTTCTTCTAAAGTCCCAAAGTCCAGATATATCTTCTCTGAGAAGGGCGATCCCCTCTACCTATTAGTTGTTTTATTTCTGACGTTTGTCTATTTTCTTATCCAATACAAGCGTTTGAAGCGGTGGATAAGCGAACACCCAGACTATGCCATACTGGTTCCCGACCTACTATATAAGGGGTATGTGAAGCAAAAAGCAAGAATATTGAACGATGATTTCCTACCTATTAGCTGCGGACTTGCCTTCCGAACATTCAACGAATACTTGGTTGTGCCAGGCCAACACACATTCCATTTTGAGGTGAAAGAAAGCCGTTTCAAAGGTGGCGATAATGTTTTGTTCACCCAGCACATGGACCTCGACTTAGCGCCAAGCTCGATGTATATTATCAAAAGAGAAGGTAAGGAGGGTAAATTGACCTATAATTTTAAGTGCAAAAGGCCCGAAACAAATAACAACATTTTATAAATAAGAGAATAACACCCCTTATGTATATATATCATTTTTGGGCTTTTGTAACGATTTGGCTACGTCATAATCTCAAATATAGTAGATTGATGCTGCCCTCATGGAATAAAGGTTTAAAGAATTTATGTGTGTCAATAAGTAAGATAGATGATATTGCTTATGGTCGTGGCGTGAGTTTCTCATGGTTTGATGGACGTTTTATTACTGCAGGAAGACACAAAGTTGTGTTTGAATTCTATGAGGATCGTTTTCTTTCAAATCGCAATACACGTAACGTAATCTACAAAAAGGTGATGAGCTTTAATTTCCGACCAGGTATGGCATATGTGATAGAGGCAATTCCAGAGAGAAAAACCTTCCAAATAACACAGGATAAGACTGTTAACTTTGAACTTTATGATATGAACTATTAATGACTACGAATTTCTCGAATGACACGAATTATTTAGCAATAAGGATTCGCGCAATTAGAGAAATTCGTAGTGCTGTATTGGTAGTTGACGAGTTGACAGGTTGACGAGTTAATAAGTTGTTTGTAAGGAAGACATAGAAAGCAATAAGAACGAGTAGACCAGTAGATAAGTTAATTGTGGCGATAAATCGCAGTTAGCATTGGCGATTAGTCTTTAGGAATGGGTACTGGTCCTAACTGTAGGTTGAACAGCTCGAGTACTTGGTTGACTTTGTCCATGCGTAGTGTAGCTTTTCCTTGTTCCATCTCACGGACAAAGCGGAGTCCTACACCTGCTTTGAAAGCCATATCCTCCTGCGTTAGATGATATTCCTTCCGCAGTTGCTTTAATGTGATTGATAGTTGATTCTTCTCCATGCTGATTATACCTTTACGGGTACAAATGTACGAAATATCTATGAAAAACAAAACAGATAATCCCTAAAGGGTATAAAGTTTGGTTTATTTAACGTAAATATACCCTATCGGGGGGGGACCTCACCCCCCAACCCCCTCTCCGAGAGAGAGGGGGAGTGCTGGAAACAGTTTGCTGAGGTATTAACTTTGAACTTTGAACTTTGAGCATTGAACTTTGAACTTTATGATATGGGTAGTTGACGAGTAGACAGGTTTACGAGTAGACAAGTTAACAAGTTAACAAGTAGATGAGTTAACAAGTTGACAAGTTAATAAGTTGCTTGTGGCAATAAAACACATAATCTTTGTTTTTATTCTTCTGTCTTCTTTTGTCCCTCTGTATTGTAAAGGAAATTCAAACCTTGAAAAATAATAGGGCGTTAATTCCATTCGAATTAACGCCCTATTAGCTTGCAAAAGATGCCCTTTAAGCCCCTTAGTAACGCCCTTTTGAACCCTTAACAAGCACCTTTTAAACCGCACTTCGATAACTACTTGATAACAAAATACTTACAAAGGCAATAAAAGAGTTGATTCTCGACTCCATTCTTCACCTTTTCCTGACCAGAAATGTAAAATAAATTCGTGCATCGACTACTATTTTTTATACTTTGAACTATTAACTTTGAACTTTGAGCATTGAACTTTGAACTTTATGATATGAACAACGAATTTCTCTAATTGCACGAATCCTTATTGCTAAAGAATTCGTGTCATTCGCGTAATTAGTAGTGCTTTGTTGGTAGGTTGACGTGTTGACAGGTTTACAAGTTGACAGGTTTACGAGTAAACAAGTTGATTGTAGCGATAAATCACAGTTAACAGTAGTAATCATAATTATGAATTGTGAATTTTGAATTATGAATTAACAGAGGATTATGAATTAACAGAGGATTATGAATTAACAGAGGATTGTGAATAAAAATAGTAATCATAATTATGAATTGTGAATTATGAATTCTGAATTAATAAAAAAAGTGTTATATTTGCACCTGTAAACCTAAATCAATGTAATTATGTCTAAATCTACTACTGTCTTCCTGGGTA
>ERZ773197.1353-NODE-1353-length-17100-cov-12.654268_pt1 | contig 17100 bp, 17 predicted proteins | sample MGYA00580999_ERZ773197 | MGnify/ENA primary metagenome ERZ773197 (study PRJEB29015, sample SAMEA2738166) | human oral metagenome | biome: human oral; feature: human-associated habitat; material: saliva | place: China | collected 2185 ...
GCACCAACACAAAGAAGCGTGACGGCTTCAACCAGATGATCGAGGATGCCCTTGCAGGCAAGATTGATCTTATCATTACAAAGTCCGTCAGCCGTTTTGCGCGGAACACTGTGGATTCTCTGCAGAACGTCCGAAAGCTCAAAGAACATGGCGTAGAGATCTATTTTGAAAAAAAAACACAGAAAACAATGCTAGGATTCTTTATTTACAAGAGTTCTAGCATTGTTTTCTGTGTTTTTTTGTCGCTTGTTTGTCGCTTGAAGCTATAAGCTTATACTGAAAGATAATGGCTGATACAAGATTGTTTAGAGCCCACTTTTTTCAACTATTTTTGCTAAAATATCACGAACGCCAACTTCATATTCGTTAAAATCATCAATGTTTGTATCCTTTAGCCAGAGTTGCCCTTCGCCAACATTGCCACGGTGTTGACCAGAAGAATAGTAACGATTATTCTTGACATCATCGCTAGAAAGCACCCAATAGCGGATAACATCACGCCAGACTGCAATCCATACAAAGACATCGCAGCAAGCAGGCTTGATTTGTTGGAAATTCATATCAAAACCGTATTTTGAATCACTTGAAAGTGCCTTGATAATCAACGAATCACCACTTTTTCGTCGTACAGCCCTTGATGCTTTCACTTCAATTCGTATACCGTTATACCAAAAATCATATTGCCCAGAATAACTAGAATCATAAGAAATGGAGGGGCGCTGTAGTTCTGGCACAACTTCATTGAGATGTCGTTGTGCCCAGGTTTCTCCAAATGTACGGGGAGCAGTAATTTCAAACACATACAAATATTTATTGCGTTCTAAATAGCTGTTACGAATATTTAGATACTGTTGCAACGTAATTGTGTCAGTACCTATCAAATGACTGATGATATATTCAAATTTATTGAACGGATAAACAGAATACAGGCTATCTAAAACCTCATCGCTAAGGCTATACTTACTATCGTTCACTTTGTTCATGACAGAGATCTGCAATTTTAGTTCCTTAATTAGTGTTTCCATTTACTGTTCTCCTGACATATGTAATTTGTTCTTCTGTAAAACCATAGATGGAAAATATATAATCCTCTATGATTTCTTGTTTTACACTATTCCCACTCAAAACATCATCAACCAATAAGGATAATTGTTCATTGTCAGTTGTGGATATTCTTGGGAAAGGAAGTTCAATCAAGTTTCCTTTTAATATCTTAACTTCTCCAAATAGCCTTATATACATAAAGCTGAATAAGGTTGAATTTAAGAAAGCCATAACGGTCTTAGCGCACATATATGGAATATGCGGGATAAGGATATTTGTACTGTTGAGAAAAAGACTTCCGCTATTATCATAAGCGAAAACGAGTTTGCTTGATATGAACTTATATACTAATTTTTCTGGTGCACGATAAATTTCTTCTTTTGCGACTTGTTGTAAATTTGCTCGATCGTATAAAATATAATTTTTTGCGGGCTGTAATGTATAAGGGTGAATTTCTTTACCAGTATATATTTTTTCCATGCCTTCAAGACATTTTGAAAATAGTTTCCCTTTATTATTACCTGTAACAACGCCTAATGCCCAAATACTATTTCGAAGAGAGTATTTTCCTCTACTTTTAACAATTTTAATTATTGATAAATCATCATCTGATAATAAATTAAATATCAGATTTTTTGTTTCATGTATCGTCTTTGTTTCAATAATTCTCTTTTTGTCGCCTGTGTAAAAATTAAAAAAATCTTTATTAGCAACGTTGCCACATTCGATATCAACATACTTTGTGGTTACACCTGAAAACATATCATCATATGTCGTGATACTGATAAGCCCTGCCCGTTCAAGCATGAATACACGGATGTCTTTGTGGATTTTGACATTAAGTATGGCTTCAGGAAAAAGAAACCTAATAGTGCCATTTCCCTTTAATCGTTCAAAGGCCTTCACAAAGAAATATGAAAATGTTTCTTTTGACGTTATGCCATAGATATTGCTATAATTATTCATCGCTCCCCACGGGGGATTTGTAGCAATATAGTCAAATTTCTTTTCAAATACGGGATGTTGTGCTATTACAGAGTTATCTATCAGAAAATCAAAACAGTATATTTGTGGAATAAATTCCATATCACTATATTTCAGTAACATATTGATTTTTGAAATGAGAACAGCAACCTTATCATTATCGACGCCGAAAATTTGATTAGGTTCACTTACATTAACAGTTATTAAAAATGCTCCGCTACCGCAACAGGGGTCAAAGAAAGATTCACCATTAAAAAACTGAAACTTTTTTATCATGTTGTGAGCAATTTTCTGTGGAGTATAGTATGAACCGATAATATTCTTCTTTCCTTCTTGTAAATACGACTGATATATCAATCCCAAAATGTCAAACTCATTGGTTGGTAAATCAGTTGATGATAAATCATCTATAATTTTAATATCTGTATATTCGTTTAAAACGCTTGTAACGTGCGGTTTTTCATAAATGTTTTTTTTCTTCAAAAGGTTAATCCCTAATGAGAATATAGCCGACATTATATCAGTGCTGTTTTCATCAATATAGTCAAGCGTGTTTTGGATAAACGCGACATTATTTTTATCACTTATATATTCAAACGGAAGAATGCGCTTCTTTGACTTTCGTTTATTGGCGCGTGTTGTCAACCGTCCAGTCGATTGCGTATTGAGTTTCCTCCAATTTCTTATAGTAGCATTGGAAATGTTATATTTTGCTGTTTTGATATTGTAGCATGAATTATTTTCAGAAACATCTACAATGTCAGAAAGAGAACAATGTAAAGCTACACATATTTTTTCAAGACTATCCATTGCAACAGGTTCATCTTTTCTCATTTTTGCAAGAGTATTTGTGCTTATCCCTGCTTGCTTCCTCATTTCGCTTTTTGTCATGCTATTGTCTGTCAATATTTTCCATAGTTGACTATAATTATATACCATATAAATCCCTTCGTACGAAAAACTAGAAAAATTGTAGCATAAAAAGTCTTTGAGCACAATATATTGTTTGTTTTTTGTGATATCAATTATTGCCGCCGTGCGTATACCGTCAAGTCCCCCATATAATCCTCGAACACGTCAACCCTTGTCACGTCGTACAAAATGCCTTTGTAGCGTATAACATGGTCGGTGGTCATATCCGGGCGATAGGAGATTTGGAAAAGAACTTCTTCCAGCGTTTGCATTTCCAGCGAAGTGTAAACTTCCTTTTGGGAAAGTTGCCGAAAATACGCCCATACAGACAGGGCGACAGGCTTCAATTTCAAGATGTTGTTGCCGCACTCGTCAGGTTCATGGTCGGCATAGAGAATATCTATTTTCTTGTCTTTCAGTTTCATAGCGAAAATCCTTTCTCCGGGGGAGTAATGATTTGTTACTCCCTTTGAATGTTTTGGCAGTCCGAAAATATCGGATTGCCTTTTTCTTTTTGCAGGTCGAAAATTTCGACTTGCCAATTATTTGAAGGAGTGACCGAATCGGACACCCCTTTTATATGGCGGCGGTGTATTCGTTGTAATGCTCATAAAGCCCCACATAGCAGTCGAGCAATGCCGCTGTTCCGTCGATTCTCTGTTTCGGGGATTGGTTTTTCACGGGAACGATATTCCCGTTGCGGTCGGTCTGTATGCCCGTATTCGTCAAGCACCATTTCAAAATGGGGTTGTTGTTGTATATGACTTTGTGCGCCGAGAGGTCTGCCCCTAGCATTTGCATGGACAGGGAAAGGGTCTTTGCCCCTTGTATGCAGCGAACCATGTGAAAGCCCTGCATTTGCATTTCCTCCACAAAGTAGCGGGCAGAATAGCTGTCATAATACACCCACGCCGGGAAAAGTTCGTATTCCTTCACGGTTTCCACGAACCATGTTGTGACATCGGAGTAGTTTATGCTGTTTCCCTCGCACAGCCTTAGAAGCCCGCGCCCGTGCCACTTGTCATAGGGGATTTTGTCTTGCTGTACCCGCTCCATAAGACGGTCGGCGGGCAGCCAGTACATTTGGAAGATATACTTCCTATCATCGCCCCGGCGCATAAGGAGGAGGCTTGCACAGGTCAGATCGGTGGTTATGGAAAGGTCCGCTCCCCCTATACAATAGCTTCCTCGAAAATCCTCCATGCGGAAGGTTTCCTCGTTGTTTATGTCCTCGAAGGAAAGCCACGCCGTTTTTACGGTTTCCCTTATGTTGAACTCCTTGCAAAGTACGCCGGATAATTCATTTCGGTTTTGTTTTGCCCGTTCCACTTTGGCGGTGAGGTCGTCGGTTTTCTTGATACTCCCCAAGGCGGGATTTGCCTTTATCCACGCCGTCGGGTCTGTCCATTCGGCACGGCTGTCCAATTCGTACAGGATGGGAAGGAAATGCGGGTCATGGATTGCCCCGTCGGCAACGCTTGCGGCGTATTGGTACATATCGTCATAGATACATTCCCGCACCGTCCCAGCGGTGGTTATCATCACAAGGAGCGGCGATCTCCTTGCCGCCATGCTTTGGCGCATGACTTCGTAGAGGTTTCTGTCCTTTACCCCGTGCATTTCGTCCATAATGACAAAACTTGCGTTCAGCCCGTCCAGCGTGTCAGAGTTCCGCGCCAAAGGCTGAAATTTGGAGAGAGCAGGCGAAAAATAGAGGTCGTTTTTCCGTTTGCGGAAATGCTTGGAGAGTGCAGGAGATTGCTTTATCATGTTGTGGGCTTCATCGAACAGAAGCCGCGCCTGTGCGTATTTGGTCGCTGTGCTGTAAACTTCCGCGCCGCCTTCTCCGTCGCTTGTCAGCATATAGAGGGAAAGCCCCGCAAGGAGCGTCGATTTCCCGTTTTTGCGCCCTACAAGGAAGAAACTTTCCCGGTACTTTCTATATCCTGTTTCCCTGTCAACAAAGCCGAACAGGGCTTCCATGTAGGCTTTTTGAAATAATTCAAGGCGAACGGGTTTTCCTGCCCATTCTCCTTTGGAGTGCTTGCAGAACCGTTCTATAAACGCAATGGGGCGCTGTGCCTTGTTTTCGTCAAAGACATACTGTCCGCTTTTTTCCGTGACAGCGGCGGCAAGGCGGCTGTAGACCGCCTTGATACGCCTAGAGGCTTTGATTTCGCCGCTCTCTATTTTTTGGCTGTATTCCGTGATATGGTTCATGGCATAGCTCCGTTGAATGCTGCCAGTTCGTCTGTTTCGGCTTGCAGGCGTTTTTCCTGCTCCGCACAAAGTTTCAAGTATTGCTTTTGAACAGGCAGGAAAATCCTCATCAGCCGGGTGTATTCTTCCGTGTTGCCCTCCGTGCGGCTTGTTTCAATGCTCTCCTGCAGGAAGGCCAGTTCTTGATAGAGAAATTCGATTTCCTCCTGCAACTCATATTCAAAATTCGGCTGCATATATCATTCCTCCTTGATTAGGTCGCCGTTTTCATCGAATGAAAATCCCTTGGCCGTCGCCCCGCCTTGCCCAAAATGCTCCCGGTTATGGCATTTTAGGCAAAGGGCTTCAAGGTTGGCGGGGTTCAGGGCTATATCCGGGTCATTGAGATTGCCTGCGGTGAGATACTTTTTGTGGTGGGCGATTTCGGCAGGTTTTTTGCAGTGCTCACAGATGTAGCACTTGGATAAGAGGAACGCCCTTGATAGCCTTTGCCATGCACGCGAGTGGTAGAAACGTTCCTTTACGGTCTTATTCATTGGTGGCCCTTTCTGCCGACAGCGCCTTTAGCAAGCAGTCAATCACCCGCTGCAGTTTGTCCGTATCGGCATTTTCCCCATAGTACCATTCCCAGAGGATGAACCTCCCGGCGGTCTTGGCGACGGGGGAGAAATCCCCTGCCGCCGTGTAGCCGGTCGCCGCTTGGAGGTATGGGGGGATTGCCTCGACGAGTGCCGCTATTTGGGCGTCGTTGTCGTTTCCGTCAATCCGTAGAATATCCCTTGCTTCCTCCACGGTGAATATCATGCAGATACCTCCACTTTCACGAACGCGCCGGGGACAATGGGCTTGCCGTCGGCAATGCACAGGGCGCGGAAGTCCACAAGACCGCTGGTGAAACCGCTTTCCCTGCTCACTTCGACAGCAATGCCCTGCGGGATGTTTACGCCGTAATAACGGAAGTTCCCGAAAAGGACAGTCCCAGCAGGGATATTGTCGTCAAGCACCACGGGGAAGCCGAAAATCCGACGATTGCCGCCGCTTTCCGTGTCCGTGAAAAGAAAATCCTCGTCCTTGTTCTTGATGGGGTATACCATGCCGAAGAGTGTCGCGACAGACATCGCGAATTTTGCTCCGCCGCTGTACCCTGCGGGCAGGAGGGCGACGGCTGCAAGGAGATTGTCGGCGGTCAGCTTCGTTGTGGAAACCATGTTTTTCTTGCTCCACGTCACGCCGGGCAAAATCCCCGTAGGCTGCCCCGTTCCCGTGCCGCTCACGATCGCCGCGCCGATAGCGTCCATAATGCTGTTTTTGAGTTCGTCGGCGATATACCGCTCAAAGGCGGCGATTTCCATACGCTTGACAGCGGCGCTCATGGACATGATCTTGATAAGTTCGCGTCCCATGAAGGCGACAGAGGCGGCTTCCGCTTTCGTCCGGGGGACGGTCGCCCCTTCCGTGTGCCAGCTTGCCGCGTCGGTGGGTGTTCCTACGGGGATGGACAGATTGGAGGGGACGGAAAACAGGCGGATTTCCCCGTAAAGTCCGTTCACGCCCCTGGCCTGTGCAATGACTTCGTTCAGGGTTTCGGCGGGCAGAACGGCGGCGGAACTCGACAGGGTGTTGAAAGCGTCCGCCCGCTTTTCCGCCTGTGCCGCTGCAAGGGCGCGGCTCTCCCCGTCGGTCAGTTCCTTGCCCAACATACGCTTGAAAAAGGCGCTTCGGTATTCGGGGGCGCTGTGGGTGTCTGTCCGGGTGTTTGCCGTGTTGAGATTTTCGGTGATGGGATTGAAGTTTGTCATAGTGTTTTCTTCCTTTCCGGCTCTCGCCTGCACATTGGTTTCTTGATAAGCGGCAAAGTTTACGACAGAGATTTCATAAACCTTGCTGATTTGCGTGATGGTTCGGGTTTGGGTTTCCTCGTCAAAGATATAGGCTCCTACGTCGAAGGCAAAGGACATTTGGGAGAGGTCGCCGCGCTTCACGACTTCATAAACCGCCTTCGCCGTTTCCGTATGGGGAAGTTCCGCCCGCATGGCAAGCCCCTTTTCCGTTACCGTGAGGGCAAGCGTTTTAGGGCTTCGCGCGAGGGGGATTCCCGTGCCATCGTGATTAACGAGCAGGGCGACGCTCGAAAGGTCAAGCCCTTCTAATGCGTCCCGGCTGATATACTCCGTGATTTCCCCGATTTTGGCGGGTCGGTCGAACACGATTGCCATGCCCTCCAAAACAAGGGGCTTTTCGTCAGTCTTAACTTCATAGCTGCGGATTTGTTTCTTCATGCTCTCATTCCTCCAGTTGGTAGCTGTCCGCCTTTTCGGCAGATACATAGTTTAGGGATTGCAGGCGCTTCTCTCCGTTCTCCACGGGAGGCAGTGCAAGGAGCTTTCTTGCCTCATTTATTGTGAGAAGTCCCAAAGGCGCGGCTTCATGGAGCAGCTTTATTTTGGTTTCCGCGCTGGAAAACTCCATGCGCTCCGCTGTAAAGGTGATATTCTCCCCGGTCTTTAGGGCGAACTCTTGCGACAGTTGCAGGGAAAAAGGCTCTATGACGCTTTCATAAAAGGCGGCGAACTCGTTTTCCGAATAGCTGCCGTTCACTATATGGGCTTGCACTCCCAAGACGTTATAGATTTGGGCGTTGACGCTTTCTATTTGCTCCTGCGGGATAATGTAGGGGGCTGCATTGGTGGGAACGAAGTCAAAGCGTTGATCGGTGGCGGCGATTCCTCCCGTGTTGGCGAGGCTCATATAGTCGGCGACAAATTGCTCTTTTTCCTTCTTGACCTGCGCCGGGTTGACGAGGCTTGTAAATTTTAGAATCCCGCGAATACTTGTTCCGTTCTTCACGCTTGCCGCTATGCCTTGGGTCAGGGTTTCGGCGGTATCCAGCAGGGGGAACAGGGGCGCGTTGCTCTCCCCCAAAAGGTCATGGGTGAGAAAATGGCGGCGAAGGTGCAGCATATCCGAATAGGGGAACAGGTTTTCCCTGCCGTCCGCAAACAAGCATTTGATAAAGATTGCCCCATTTGCCCCCTGCTCAAAATCGACAGCTTGCGGAATGAGAGGATAGAGGGCGGTCACTTGCCCGTCGTCATTCCTCATAAGGAGCAGGAAGGCGTTGTTGTGTGTGTAGTATGCCGCCGCCGTCTTATAGAGCAGGTCATAGAGGGACATATAAGGGTTAGGACGGTTTAGGGCTTGCTCCATTTGCCCGCTCTCGCTGTGCGGGACGAGTTTGGCGGCGTGCCTTGCGACAGCGTCCACGGCGGCCCGAAAGACGGCGCTGCCGTATGCCGTCCCGGAAAATGCCCGATATTCGTTTTGTATTTCAATATAGGCTTCTTGCTTCGCGGGTTTCCGCTGGAACAGTTTTTCAAAAAGTCCCATGTGTGTGCCTCCTTTCGGTTTCGGATTGTGGTGAAAATTTTTCCTCGCGGGGGAAAAGAAAACCCCGGCTTCGGTCACCGGCCGCCTTGTCCCGCTTGGTTTGGCGGGGGGGCTTCTTCCGTCAGGGTGACGACGGGTGACGCGCATTTCATAAAGCTCCTTACGGGAAGGCTTTTCTGCACTTTTGAAACTTTGGTATATCCTCGTCACCCGTCGTCACCCTCCAATAAAATCAGGGGGAAAAGGCTCAAATTCAGAGGTATCGGGCTTGACTTTCAAGCCGTGGACAAATGCTCCGTATTTGGTTTTATGGGTTTCATGCCCCACCATATTCAAGGCTTGCTTGAAGTCTGCAAGGCTCCGGCGATAGTCCCCGGTATGGTCGCAATACATCCTATATCGGTCGTAAAGTTCCCCGGAACGCTGTTTGTAATAGGATTGTACCTCGCAACATTCTGCTAAGAAATTTTCTAGCCAGTCATTGTTAGCCCGGTATCGCTCAATTGCCCCCTTGACGCATTGGGGCAGGTCGATGTTGTAGCCATTTGCAATAAACCGTTTCGCGCCCTCGATTATCCAAGAGAGAACCGCCCCGCCGCACTTCTCAAAGAGATAGTCGGCGTAGTTTTTGATTTCTCCCTTGATTCCCCGAAAGTTGGCTAGAAAGGGAACGGCTATAATCCTGTCCCATGTTCCCTTGTCCGTCGTGCCGATTTTTGGCAGGTGGTTTGTGTAGAGTATGACGGTATGAGAGGGAACGAAGGTAAAAGGGTCTTTATACTTCTTTTCCGCTAGAATGGGGTCGGTGCTGCACAGCTTCTTGACTATGGCGGTGTCAAGCCTCATTCCCTCCTCAAGTTCCGCCGCTATGACAAGCCGCTTTCCTCGAAGTTCCGCATACTCCGGGCTTTTGTTCTTCCGACAATTCGCCGTCAAGGTTTCAGCGGATAATGCCCCGGAATAGCCGCCCAAAACACGGGCTAGGAGGTTGAATAGAGTGCTTTTGCCGTTGCCGCCCTCCCCGTACGCTATGATGAGGTTTTCCCTGAGTACCCGTCCTATGGCGCACATCCCTGCTACTTCCTGCAAGTACATTGCAAGCGCCTTGTCGCCCACGGTCACGCGCTCCATAAAATCGGAGAAGATTTCCCTGCCCGCTGTCCCCGGCGTGACGGCGGTCATTTTTGTGCAATAGTCCTTCGGGTCGTGTTTCTTCATTTCCCCGGTCTTTAGGTCAACAGTTCCGCCGGGCGTGTTCAGGAGGTAGCCGTCTGCGTCCAGTTCTGAAACATGGATTTCCACCTTGGGGCGGGTTTCGGTGAGTGTTGCCTTGATTTTGTTGGACTTGCGGCAGGATATGACATAGGCATAGAAGCGTTTTTCGTCCTCCAACTGGTTTTTGGCTTCACGCATTTTATCCTCGTTGTTTTCTTCCGTTGCCCGGTCTAGGGCTTTTCTTGCTCTTGCCATTCGCCGCCGGGCTTCCGTCAGTTGTCTTTCGGTGAGTTCCTGCGCCAGTCCCTGCGCCTGTGTTTCGCTCTCTTGCCACACTTTCCCGTCATGGACGATAAACTTTGTGGCGGGGGTATATTTCACCTTGTCCCCATACACGGCGGCGAAAAGGTTGGCTTGTCCTATATCCGTGTAGTCGGCAGGCTCCAAGGTTTGCTTGAACACCTCCGCCGCATATTCTGCCGGGGAAAGATAGGAAGGATTTGTTCTCACCGTCTGCCGATAAAACCCTAGGGCGCTATTCCAGATGGTCGAAAGTTCGCCGGGTTCAAGGGCAGGGCTGCATTTTTCGGCTTCGCCAAGAAAGGCTTTTTCTGCCTTGCCGTCTGCGTCCCCGTACTTCTTTAGCACGACACCCGCAAAATGGCTCATGGTGGTGTTGCGCTTGCCCTCCGGGATGATTTGGCTTGCTTTTTTCTCCTGCTCTCTCCGCTCCGCCGCTTTCTGCTCCATAAATGCGTCAATGCAGATTTCGCCGGGAACAAAGAGCGGCTCCGGGGCTTCCACCCCAAAGAGGAACCGCGCCGCGTCTATTGCCCCGTCATCAAAGGCGGGGAAATAGGCTTGCACATTCCTTTTGAGTGCCGCCCATTTCTCCCCGTCCGTGATTTTCTCTGATAGAGGAAAATAATAATGGTACTTGGGACGGGGAGGAAGGCCGTTTTTCTCCTTCATGTGGCTGCGGCTTGGCACGGCATAGAAAGCGACGCCGGAAAAGCCGCCTGCACCGTTTTCGGCGTTTGCCACTTTTCCGGGGGAATGTCCGGCAACATGGGATTGTTTTCCTTGTTGTCACAGTCCATATTGATATTGTCGGCTTCGATAAAGGTTTTCTTGCTCCTGTGCGCCTTGACCGCATTGCCCCGGCTGTTCGTGCCGTCGGCATATTTGGCACTCACATGGTCGAACTGTGCTGCTTTCGCCAGTTCCGCAATGCCCGTGATATGGGCTTCGTAGGGATAGCTGGTATTGGATTTCTTCTCCCGCACGTCGGAGAGGTAGAGGGTCATTTCATAGCTTGGGGTCATACTTTGCGCCTCCCGTCCTCAGGTAGTTCGAAAACACTTCCCGCATGATGTAGCAGCGGTTTCCTACCTGTATGACCGGGAAGGTGCCGCGTTTGACAAGCGTCCGTATGGCAAATTCGGGAAAGGCGAACTCTCGCGCCGTTTCCTTGATGGTTAGTGCAGGTTTCTCCAAAATGCGCTCACTCCTTTTCTATATAAATAAAGGCTGTTGCTTGGCTGTGTTCGGTTTTCAAGGAACAACGTAAATCTGTTTCGCTTCTATATATCAAAACAATTCAGTTTATTTTATATTACCACAACGAAAATGGAGTGTCAACATACAAAACCAACTCAATTCAGGTTAAAATACTTATTGACGCTTCAATACGGTTGTGATAAAGTATCTTTTAGGAACTTGAAAGGAGTTGCACGAACATGAAAACCCTGGGCGAGAAACTGAAGGAGGCCCGCCAGAACAAGGGCTTGAAGCAGTCGGACGTTGCGGAAAAGCTGGGCTGCGCCCCTACTTCCTTGACGAATTGGGAAAATGGCAAGGTGAACCCCTCTTTTGATGTACTGTCAAAGCTGTGCCTTATCTACGAGATAGCGCCCCTTTCCTTATTGAATGGGGAATACGGCTATGAGGATATTGTCGCCATAGCAGGAAAGCCTGTGCCGGAACGCTCCTATGAGGAAGAGCTGGCCTTGACTTTTTCCGAACCTATCCTTGCAAGGCTTCTGCTCACGGAAAAGGAGCGGCAGGAAACGGAACGGGCGGAACAGGCGGCGAGTTTCATCAAATCAGGGGATTTCGTCAATCGCTTCGGGGGTATGCTCGACAAGGAGCAGATCGCCGCCCTCATGGGGGATTATAAGAGGTACGGGGAAACGGACGCTGATTTGCTCTATGCTTTCCATGCTCTTGAAAGGGACGCAAAGGCGGCGCTTCTCTCGATGGTTTGCGGGCTTCTTTCCGACAATGCGAACTTGCAGGATTTCAAGGAAAGCACGCTCCACGCCAGGGATTTTACCGTCAAGCGGCTCAAGGAGCGGCGGGAATATGTGAGGAGGAGTTGACTTATGGCGAGCACACGGAAACGGGGAAGCACTTTCACCATTACCGCCTATATGGGCTATGACGAGCAGGGAAAGCAGCGGAAGAAAACAACGACTTTTCGCCCGCCCGACGGAGTGACGGCAGGGAAAGCGGAAAAGTTGGCAAAGGCTTTCGCCGCGAATTGGGAGGACAAGATCAAAGGCTACGTCGCCCTTGACGAGAATCGCACCTTTGCAGACTTGGCGAAATGGTACTATGAAAGCGTCGCGCCCTCTGTCTTGAAGCCGAATGTTTTGATTGACAATAAAACGATGGTCGATACCTACATCATGCCTACCCTTGCCCGCAAGAAGTTGAAAGACATAAGCCCCGCCATGCTGGATAGCTTGTTTGCCGAACTCTTGCGAAACGGACGCATAAAGGACACCTACCGCCTAAAAGAAGGAATTGCACTCCCCAAGGGGAAATGGGCAAGAAATGAAAGCCTGTCCTTTATCGCAAGAGAAACAGGGCTTTCCCGTAAAACGGTGACAAGGCTGTCCCAAGGGTATGGGATTGAAAAACGTAACGCCGAAAAAATAGCGGCTTGCCTTGGAGTAGATTTCAGGGAATATTTTGAAAGCGACGTAGAAAACCGCGCTCTTGCCGAAAGTTCTGTTTCCCGTGTCAAGCGGTGCCTGTCGGCAATATTTACGGCGGCAGTCAAAAAGGAGATTATGCGCCGAAACCCTTGCTCCAACACGGTCACTATAAAAAGATCGCGCTGTGTTTCCTCTTGGCTTGATGAAAAACAGGCGCTTCAGTTGATTTCCGCTCTTGACAAGCAAGAGGATTTCCAGTTTAAGACGATGATAAACACCCTGCTTTTCACAGGTATGCGCGGCGGCGAGTTATGCGGGCTGCAATGGCAGGATATTGACCTTGAAAAGGGAATTATCTACATCAGGCACACACTCGCCTATATTCGGAACGTCGGGAAGCCGAAGGGACAAGGAAAAGGCAGGACTGATCGCCGAAAATTTGAACTCCAAACGCCAAAGACGGCGGCAGGCGAGCGGTATGTGATTATTCCCGCTTCCCTCAAAGGTTTGCTCATGGAGCATAAAAAACGCTGCGCCGCATGGAAAGCACAACGGGGCGAAACATGGAACCGGGACAACATGGTATTCTTGACGGTATTCGGCAACTACTACTCCGAACAATACCTAAACGCAAAGTTCAAGGCATTTGCCCGCCGGATAGGGTTGCCGGACAACATACATATTCATTCTCTGCGCCATACGACGGCAAGCCTTTTGATAAACTCCGATATATCGCCCAAACTGATAGCCGAACAATTAGGACACGCCAGCGCGTCCATAACGCAAGACATCTACAGTCACATTTTCCAGTCCAGCAAGGCAAGAGCGGCGCAAGCTCTTGATATTGCTCTCTCCCCCATCGGTATGTAAAACAAAACAAGCGGCAGAATCTCACCCGGCAACGGGTTAAATTTTGTCGCTTGTTTGTCGCTTAAATATGCAAAAAGTCGCTTATTTTTACTCAACAACATTAAACCTAAAAAGCTATAAATCCTTGATATATAAGGAGTTTCTTGAAGTTGCCAAAAGATATTTTTGAAACATTTACTTTCCCCACAAAAGAAGGTGACTCATCAATGTTTCGCGAAATATAAAGGAGGTCATCTCGGGATTCGGTGCATCGTGGAGAAGAGGATAGAGCGGATGCCCCGGCACTCGCTCCTTGCCCTGCCCTTTGTATGCGTAAACATGAAGGGGCAGCCCTGCGATGGATTCTGCGAGAATGCGGACACAGGCGTAGACTGCCGTCGTCTGCATTGCTGTCCGTTCGTTGACCGCCTTGCCCGCCGCCGTCTGTCCAAACAAAAAGGACAAGCCGCCGAGATGATTCATGGGCTTGTCCCGCGAACGGAAGAGTTTGCTGAATAGATTCATGGAAACCTCCATTTCCAAAATGGCATGAAAAAAGCGCCCACCATAACAGCAGACGCTAAAAACTCAGGGAAGCACTGATAAAACACGGATAACAATACTCGAGTTATCCACAGACATAAAATCTACAATTTTCCATGGAAAAAGTGGAAAATCATGCCCCTATTTCGTTCCTTGTCTTCCCGAATCTCCCGTTTCCTCGGGAAATTTCGGGAAAAAGGGCACACTTATCCCGTTGTCATGCAAAACTCTCTCTGCCTTCCCGCCCGCAGACACATAACGAGATTCGCTGAGGCAAAGAGCAGACAGTACTGCAGAAGATTCTTTCTGAGCCCACGGTATCGTGTTCTGCCCGCATGAAACAGCCGCTTCACAATGAGAAACGGGTGCTCCACCTTGCTCCGAACCGAGGCTTTCGCGTGCTCGATCCCCCTGTCCCAATTCGTCCCTTTGTATTCTTTTGTCATGCGGTTCTGTGAAGGCTTTTTTGCAATACGGTAATCCACGCTTGAAAGATGGGAGTCCTCCCTGATTTCTGCACGTTTCTCCACACCGAGATATCCTGAGTCCCCATAGACGCTGTGATCATCTTCGCGAATCAGTGCGTGTGTCTGTGTGATGTCGTGTACGTTGGCCGCTGTCGCCGTGATCGTATGGACGTAGCCGCTTGCGGCATCCGCACCGTAATGAATCTTCATGCCGAAGTACCACTGATTCCCCTTCTTCGTGGAGTGCATCTCAGGATCGCGGGATTTTGTCGCGTTCTTGGTCGAACTCGGCGCATGGATGATCGTTGCATCCACAATCGTACCGCCGTGCATGATGAGTCCTGAAGCGTCCAGCCGCGGTTTCACATCATCGAACATCTTGCGGGCGATGTCGTGCTTTTCAAGCAGGTGACGGAAGTGCAGGAGTGTCGTGGCATCGGGTGTCTGTTCTGTGGAAAAGTCAATCTTCAAAAAGCGCTTCATGGCGTAGCTGTCGTAAATGGCATCCTCGATGCCCTCGTCAGAAAGACCGAACCAGTTCTGCATGAGGTACATACGCAGCATGGTTTCCAGCGGGATCAGTTTCCTGCCGCGCTCTTTCTGGACATAGTACGGCGCGATGAGTGCCATCCATTCGTTCCAGGGAATGATGGATTCCATGGCATCCAGAAAGGCTTCCCGCCGTGTTGTCCTTTTGCGGTTTGCGTATTCCATGTCCGTAAATGTTTGTTGCACCATTTTTCTCTCCCTCATCGCGTTGCTTCTTCCCCTTATTGTAATCTTTCAGAGGTGAATCACGCAATAAAAGAATTTATCAGTGTTTCCTTATATAATACCTATCATGAATAAGCAAGTAAAATTATTGACGGTCTAAATGGTGATTGTCCCCCGCCGCCGTCTATGGTATCATAGGAACGCCCACATGGGGCAAATGAGGAGGCTTTCATGAAACATCACATTACAAGGGCGCTGGATCCGATTCGGACATTTTTCCGACACGAGGCATTCAGCGGCATTCTGCTGCTGCTGTGCGCCGTACTCGCAATTGCTCTGACAAACAGCCCGTTTGCAGCCGGCTATCAGGCTGTGCTGAATGCCGTTCCCATCGCAGGACCTGCGGCATATCATCTCGATCTGAGTGTGCTCCACTGGGTCAACGACGGGCTAATGGCGATTTTCTTCTTCGTCATCGGGCTTGAGATCAAGCGCGAGTTTTTCTTCGGCGAGTTGCAGTCGCTCTCGGCGACGATTCTGCCCGTCTGCGCCGCCGTCGGCGGGATGCTCGTCCCCGCCCTCATCTACGCCGCCGTCAACATGGGCGGCGATCCTGCCGCGATGGCGGGCTGGGGTATCCCGATGGCGACGGACATCGCCTTTTCGCTCGGCATTCTCTCGGTCGCCGCGCACAGCGCCCCGCTTGCCATTGTCATCTTCCTGACGGCGCTTGCCATTGTGGACGATCTCGGTGCGATCATCGTCATTGCCCTCTTTTACACGGGCAATTTTTCGCTCATCGCCCTGCTCGCAGGGCTGGCGGCGCTCGCTGCGGCATTTGTGCTGAACCGCAGGGGCGTCCTTCACGTCGTCCCCTATCTCCTGCTCGGCGTCATTGCCTGGTTCTTCTTCCTCAATGCGGGCATCCATCCGACGATTGCGGGCGTTGTACTTGCGTTTGCCATTCCCATCAATCGGAAGCATCCCGAGGATTCCGTGCTCTACGCGCTGGAACATCGTCTCGAGCCGTGGTCTGCATACGTCATCCTGCCGATCTTCGCGCTCGCCAATGCGGGCGTTGTTCTGCCGGAGAGCCTCGCTGCGCTCTCCGATCCGATTGCGCTCGGCATTGTCGCAGGGCTTTGCATCGGCAAGCCGCTCGGTGTCTGCGGCGCGGTCTTCCTGCTGAACAAGCTTGCGGGGCTGCCGCTGCCGAAGGCGCTTTGTCCGGGGCATTTCGCGGGTGCCGGCTTCCTTGCGGGCATCGGCTTCACCATGTCGCTCTTCATTGCCGCGCTTGCCTTCCCCGATCCCAATCTCCTTGCCACGGCAAAGCTCGGCATCATCACGGCATCGGTGCTTTCGGGGATCGTCGGTGCAGCGATCTTCCTTATCGCCGCACAGAAGTCTGCTGCGAATTGAGTCGTTCTCATTCTATATTTTGGTTTTATGATAAATGTTACGGAAGAATCCGAGCCGTGCGATGCTCCTAAGCAAACCCTAGTAGAGCAAGCGGAGAAAAGTGTGCGACCCGCCCCCGGCGTACTTCTTTTGTTCAAGCGCAGCGCGTTTGAAATCCGCAGGTATTTAGGCGGACGAGCACACGACCGCTTGCGTAACTAAGGAAACACTGATAAATTCTTTTGTTGCGTGACTCACCTCCGAAAGATTACAATAAGGGGAAGAGAGCACAGATCTGGTAATCGGTATCTTTTGTTGTGGCATGATACGGTAAGATTTATTCTTTTGCAGGAAAACACGGTTTGCTGTCGAATTGATAACATCATACAGACTATTCCAAACCAATAAGGAGGAAGGTTTCA
>ERZ773197.1355-NODE-1355-length-17042-cov-8.152234_pt1 | contig 17042 bp, 21 predicted proteins | sample MGYA00580999_ERZ773197 | MGnify/ENA primary metagenome ERZ773197 (study PRJEB29015, sample SAMEA2738166) | human oral metagenome | biome: human oral; feature: human-associated habitat; material: saliva | place: China | collected 2185 ...
TCATCAAGTACAAAATAATATAAATCATTTAATACCGATGAACAAAATATAATTCTTGCTCTGTTTTTTGAAGAATTTTCTTCTATACATATTTTTGGTTTTTCTTTGCTTCCAGAATGACATGCCATTATAACAAAATTTCTATTTCCAATTTTTTTTATTTATCTTCAATTTCATAAATTTCATTTTTTAAACATTTAAATCGTTTAATTTCTTTCATTGTTTCCATAATAAATTCCATTCCTGATTAATTATAAGGTAAAATGGCTAGTAATGCTGCATACTGTATATCTGAATCATTATAATATAACCCTTTCTCTGTTATTATTTTTTCTTTCATTTCTTTAGCTTTTTGAACATCATTATTTTTTTGATAATATGCTATCATCCCAAGTATAGCTTCCGCATTTTTTTTATTAGTGCCTTTTAAAAATAATTCTTTAGCTTCTTCATTATTCCCTTCTTTCATTTCTAACGTTCCTAATGAAACTAATGATTGTGAATCACCTAAATCAATCCCTATTTGATACCATTTTTTAGCTTCTATAAAATTATTATTTGCTTCATAAATATTGCCTATTTTGTATGCTGCAATTCCTATTTTTCCTTTTTCACAAGCTATTTTATAATATTTTAATGCTTCTGTCTCTTTATTTGACTCACTATACATATTACCTAAAAAATAATTCCCTTCAAAACCATATTCTAAACTTTTTTCATACTCTCTTTTAGCTTCTTCATATTTTTTTATTCTTATTAAACTATCCGCATTATTAATTGATTCAAATAACCTATTTTGTCTTTTGTCTCCTAACATCAAACCTATTTTAAGCATCATTTCATCAGATATTTGATTCATTTCTTTTTTTTCAAGCATTTTGTTTTTCAATTCATAAATTTTTTCTTTATTACCTTCTTTATAATAAATGGTCATTAAATAATAAAATCCTTCAGCTTCGTTTCCATTTTCAACTTTCAATAAAAATCTTTTAGCTTCTATTTCATTATTTTCACTTATTAATAATTTTGCTAGTTCTATACTTGATTTTTGATTTCCTTTTTCACTTCCTTTTAAATACCATTCTTTCGCTAAATTAAAATTCCCTTTTCTATAAGCTATATTCCCTAATGTATAAGCAACTTCAAAAATTCCATTATTGTATGCTTTCTTATATCTTCTCTCACCTTCTTCTTTATCTATAAATTTATAATATATATTTGCTATACTTACGTCTGCCATATTACTATCATAATCTCTAGCTTTTTCATAATACTCTAGTGCTTTTTTATAATTCTTTTTCTTTATTTCCTCATCTCCCAAATTTGACAATTCAATATATTTTTTGTAATCACTGCTCCTTTCATTATTCTTTACTTCTGCTTCGGGTAAAGAACATTTTTTTATAGCTATATTTAATGTTGCTATAAGTAAAAGTATTGGTAAATATTTCATATAAAGGTTCCTTATTTTCCATAAATTCATAATTTTCTCTCTCACTTTCTAATTTTAAATTTTTTTATTCTAATCATTTATTTTTTATTTTTTAAAATTACAGTTACAAGAGTAGCCATTCAAGGATGCCGTCATAGGTTTGTTCTCTTGGTTTTTTGTTTTCGTTCTTTTCTATTTTATTATCAACTAAAGATGATGTTTCTTGCTCTATTCCAAACCCTATTAAAAAATATTCCTCATTAAAAAACAATGATTCTTTCTCAGATATTTGCAATTCTAAAAATATTTCTTTTTCGTTTAAAATATAAATTTTCTTATCATTATACAAATATTTTTCTAATTTATCTTCCATATCTATCTGTACATATTCATACAATCCATATTCATAACTGAATGTCGCACTTCCAATTAATTTAAGTGGAATACTTAATTTTATTTTATTTTTTATCTCCTTCTGGTTATCACAATAAACGGTATCTTTTAATTCACCTGTCTGATAATCTAAATATACTTTTATTTCTCCTGAATTAAAGGAAAAAATCATATCAGTTTCTTCTATTTCTTTATTTTTCATAATAAAATCTATCATTTCCAATTTTAAATTTTCCATTTATCAAAATTCCTTTCATAATATTGTTTTCTCCAACTAAAACTACTATTTTATCTGAAATTTGTACTCCATAGTCTATATTTTTTGTTTTATCAAAATAAAATACTAAATTTTCTGAATTGAAATTTATTTCTACTTCAATATCCCGATTTTCTATATAATCTTCATCATCTTTATTTTTCAAAAATTCTAAAAAAACTTCTCCTTTAAATTTTATTTTTGGTATTTCAATATATTTTTTTATAAATTTATTTTTTATCAAAATTACTTCAATTTTATTTATTCTCCCATCCTCTCCTATGTTTAAATAAAAATTATTATCATTGTATGAAATTGTTGTTATTTCTTTATTTTTCCTTGTTAAATAGATGTCTGTATACATATCAGAAGTATCATCAAATACACCTGTATTATTTTTAATGTCAATTTTATTTATTTTCATAAATTATCACCTTTCATTTTTGATTTGGTTGAGAATGTATCAATACTGGATATTCGTCTTTTTTACTTTTAGAAAACTCAAATCCCCAACCTTCGACTGTTTTGAGTTCATTTAATGGAATTCCATTTTTAGTAACCTCTTCTATTTTTCCAACATATGATTCTAAATGAATCTGCTCTACTAATCTTATTTTTTCAGGTGATGCCATTGGATTTCTCTTTATGTAATTTTTTACTTTTTCACCTAAATGTTCACTTGCATTTGCATTAACCCAAATCTTTCCCTTATCTCTACAATAAACTTTTTCCAAGTATTTTAAATTCTGCTTTTCCCATCTCTCCATTTCCATTCCTTCACACTTTCTTATTTCTATTTGTCTTCTCCTTTCATCCTTTTAAGAAAATATTTCTTCCTCAACTGCTGTGGTGTAAGTTTCTTTTCTTCTTCTGTTTCCACTTCTTTTTCCTCCATCTTTTACACAACTCCCTCTTCAACAGCAATTCCCAGCATTTCTCCAAAAGCCTTCATAACCTCGTACCCTCTAATTGTCTTACCTTCCTCAAATTTCACACAATAATTATTATGTTCAACAGCTGATTTTATCACATTAAAAGTTCTCAATTTTTCAGCCTCATCAAAAAGTTTCACTCTTTCTAAAAACTCTTCTTTTGGAAATATTATTTTGTCATCTTTTCTTAAAAGAGGAAGCAGCCAGTTGCGGATGTATTGGTTTTTTCAGATTATTTTTTTTATTTTCAACTTCTTTAATTTCCTCTATTTCTTTATTAGAATCACTAATTTCATTTAGATTTTCAGAATTTATATTTCCATATTTTTCAAGTAATCCATCATAAAATTTATCTGAATAGGGATACAATAGTTTTTTCATTTTTTTTCTTTCATACTCCCACTCTTCCATACTTAATTCTTTCAAATATCCAAGTTCAAAATAATACAATTCATTTAAAGAAGCGATACAAAATATGCTTCTTGCTCTATTTTTTATTGAATTTTCTAAAATTTTAATTAGTAAATCTATAGTCCATACATTCTCAAAAAAATATGTTCCTGAATGATCATTTCCTATAGCATCTATATACCTATCTCCAATATTATCTGCGTTTTCAGTTTTTACATTTATAATTTCATTAAAAATTTCAATCAGTTCTTTTATCTGATTTTCTGAATAATTCTCCTTATGTTTTAAAATTTCATTTTCTACAGAATTTAGCAATTCCTGATTATTCATATTCTTCATCCCAAACTCCTCCTGATTTATATAGAATTCCTTCTATAAATTTATCTTTTGAATAATTTTTTTGACATTTATGGCATACAGGTAAAACCTTTTTATAGTGTTCTTTTGTTCCTTTTTTTGGTTTTATTCCTATAACCTCGCCAATTTTAATATTTTCTCCTAAATTTTCTACTAAATTATCTTCCACACATATATCTGGTTTCAGCTTATTTCCAGAATGACATGCCATTATAGTATCCTTCATTATCTAAAATATAATAATTTCTACCATTCAATATTTTTTTGGATAATCCCATTTTTATCCCTTCAATCTAAATTTTCTAATTTCTAATGCACTTTAACTTTTCCACCTTTTATATTCATTTCTGAACCTCCAACAACATTTGTTTCACTCGACTGAATATCTAGTTTACTCGAAGTCGTCAATGTCCCACTTTGCGGAGTCAAAGCCAATTTTGAACTTTGAGAAGAAATATTTGCCTGACTCTTTCCACTCACATTCACATCTGCACCCGTAGAAGTAATATTTGAAGTTGATAAAATTGAAATATCAACTGTTCCTTTTGAACTCATATTTATCACTCTTCCAACACTTATGCTAAATTCCTCGCTGTCTAAAGTAAAATTATACATCGGTTTCCCATTATTCGCCCCACTTTGACTATTCCCAAAGTAAAATTCCTTTTATCAGGATTTGTAAATCTACCATTTCCATCATTATTAACTGCTCCTCTTATCTTTTCGTGCGGTATTGGATCTACAAAGTAGTCTGTCTGTTTTCCTAGCGTGTATTCACATTTTAAGGTGTTTCCTTCATTGTATATTTTACTTTCAATAACAAAATAGTCATTTTCAACATCTTCTCCTGATGCCCCGTTTCTAGTTTTCAATTTTATCGGTGTTGAAACGGCATATACTTCTGTTCCTGTTATTTTGTACATTGTTCTTTTATTCTGCTTGCTTTTTCCATATTGGGAATATGTCGTGTTTGGTGTCTGTGTTACCTGATTTTTCAAAAATCCGACTAAAACCTTGTCATAGTAAGGTATTATTGGAGAGCCAGTGTATGAAGCTAGCCTTTTTAAATATTCCCAGTCTGTTTCGTTGTACTGGATTGTCATTCTTGGTACTTCTTTCATATCTTCCCCAACACTTATTATTCTTCCTCCATTTGCCCCATAATTTTTATTAATCTCTTCAACTATTGCCGAATAAGTCAGTGCAGGATCCTGAAATGAACGGTATCTTGGTATCCTGTCAAGAATAATGCTTTTAGAAATACAGGTAATTTCCACTACCAAAGAGCCTGTCTTAATTTCAGAAAGTTTGATATCATCAATTATCCCATTTAAAAATATTTTATCATTGGAAGTTCCATTTTCATTTGAAATATTGCTTCTTCCAGAAATAATAATTTTAATATCCTCATCCTTGTCTATTGCAGCATCATAAATATTTATCTGCTGTAAAGAGGCTATGTACCTTATTTTCCCAACAGTATGCTACCCAATTTTTGAATCTATTTTTAAAGTCATATCCCTCCACAATATTTGCTGCCCATCTATTTCTATTTTTATTCTTTCTGACGAAAAAAATTCCACTGGTTCCTGATTTTGTAAGATACTGTTCATTTCATATCACTTTTTTCTCTTTAAAATTTTATTTTTATCTCCCTGTAATTTTTTTTTAAAATAAATAAAACTGCTCATATTCAAAAGCTATTTACTTCTCAAATTTTATCTTCCCATACTTCCTAAATTTCCGTGCATGCTGTCTTGAAAATACTTCCAGAATGAATTTCAGCCCTTTATTCCTAGAAGTTTTCACTCTTCTTAAAATTCGCTTGAAAGTGAAAGTGTCAAGCCACAATTTATAAAATTCCTTTTGCAATGTGTCGTAGCTCATATTTTTAGGCTTGAATACGACTGTTTCAGTATCGTAGTAATACCAGTCCTCTGTAAGCAATCTTCCTTCTTCTTTTAGCTGATTAAAAAAAGGTGTTCCTGGATACGGAGTGATTATGTTATATCTTGGCACATCTACCCCAATTTCCTCAATAATATCAGGAATTTGGCGAATTGACTCCACTGTGTCAGTTTCCATTCCTATCATAAGTGTAGAAAGGACTGATATTCCATAAGACTGAATCGTTTTTACGAGTTTTTTGTATTCTGCGACATTGTTAAATTTTTTATTTACTCCATCAAGATTTTCCTGAACAAAACTTTCCAAGCCAATAACCAAGCCTATACAGCCAGACTCTTTCATTAACTGCAGAATTTTTTTATCATTACCGATATTTATTGTTGCAGAAGCAGTCCATTTTATTTTTAATTTCTTCAATTCTTCCATTAGCTGAATGGCGTAATTTCTGTTGCCTAAAAAGTTTGGATCAAGAAATATCCATTTTTTAGGCTTATTCGTTTTTATTTCATTTATCACGTACTCTATGCTTTTTATCTGATTTTTTCCAGAATACATCTTTGTGATGGAACAATAAGAGCATTTATTGGGACAGCCGTTGTTTGCGACAATTGTGCCATAATTTTTAAAATATTTTTTATTTTTCAAAAGTTTTCGGTTTAATGGCTTCGGTTCATAATCATTTCCAACGAGGTTAAAATATTCTCTTTTTGGAGTTCCATTTGTAAAATCTTCAAGAAACATCGGAAATGAAATTTCAGCAGCTCCCGTAATTACTGTATCAAAATATTGTAACGCCTCTTCTTTCAAAGCAGTCGCATAATGCCCGCCAATTAATGTATGCGCTCCTTTACTTTTCCAAAACTTGGCAATCTCTTTTGCCCTTTTCGATCCTGAAATTACCGAAGAAATACAAATTAAGTCAAATTTTTCATTTTCATATTTTTTAGAAGTAGCATCCCATTTTTCCACACCTTCATCCACAATAACAACATCAGCGTTATACTTTCTGTCAATTAGTGATTCCAGCGTTATTAATGTAATTTGCGGATAATATTTTCTTTTGTGAATCGAGTTGTATTTGTAAATGTTATCCTTTGCTAAAACAAGCATTATTCTCATAATTTTATTCCTTTTTTGTTATAAACTTCTTTTCGGTTGATATAATTCACAGCAAGAAATACAAGGGCATGTTTAAAATTGGCAGCACCGTCAAACAGCCTTTTCCAGATACTCGAATGTCTATTATATTCCACCTTGCATTTCAAAATTCCAGCCTCAAATTCCTCAATCGTCATATTATATGGCTCAAAGCACGCTTTCCCATAACGAAAGTTCTCATCCAGCCACCATCGTTCATAAAGCAACCGACCTTCTTTTTTTAATCTTTCATAAAAAGGAGTTCCTGGTATCGGCAATGCTGGATTAAAGCCTGCAAGAAAAAATTTATGCTTTTTAGAAAATTCCAAAATTTCATCAAAGCAGTTTTTATCATCATAATCATACCCAATCACATAGCTTGCATGCACAAGTATTCTATATTTTTTATAGATATTAATGATTTTTTCATAGTCAAACTCATAATTTGCAACCTTTTTCATTTTCTTAATATTTTTTATATTTATATTCTCAAATCCCAGAAGCATTTCAATGCACCCTGCTTCTGACATCAATTTTATCAATTTCTCATCTCTTGCAATATCGATGCTGCCTTGACAAGCCCATTTTATTTTCAGTTTTTTCAATTCTTCAAACAGCTGTAAAGCCTTTTTCTTATTTGCAAAAATATTATCATCCACAAAATAAACGATTTTCGCCCTTTTATTCGTTCTAAAAATTTCCTTTACCTCATTTATCACGTTCTCAACATCCCTATGTTGAAAATCTCCTTTGTGAACTGCCCCAATCGTGCAAAATTCACATTGGTGCATACAGCCTCGCCCAAACTGAACTGGCACGACAAAAGAATATTTTTTCCCCTTGTAAATGCTCCTATCATAAACAACATTATTAATATCCGGCAATTTTCTACATTCATACCTCTTTTTCGGCACCCCATTTTCCAAATCGTTCAAAAATTCATTCCAAGTAACTTCTCCACTTCCCACACAAACTGTATCTGCATGTTCCTGCACTTCATCAGGCATAAGCGAGGCGTGATACCCTCCGATCATCACATAAACTCCACGTTCCCTATAATTTTTTGCTAATTCATAAGCCCGTCTAGCCGTCATTGTAAACGTAGAAATTACAACCAAATCAACCTCAAGATCCATCGGAATATCCTCAATCCTATCATCAAACAGCATAAGTTCATGTCTAGTCTTATCTGTAAGCCCCGAAAGCACCGCAAAAGCAAGCGGCTCTATCGCATCATTGGAACGTTTCCCCCCCCATATTTGGACGTAAAAAAGCTATTTTCATTTTTCTTCTCCTCTCTTTCTTACACATCTGTTTTTATTTTATCCTATTCCCCATTTAAATAACAAAATTATTACAAACTTTTCTAATAAAGGGTATAAATCTAATATTTTCAAATAATTAAAATATAATTTTCATTTTTCAATCAGATTCTAGTATAAATAACCCGTCGGAGCATTTTTCTGTGCTGGCAAAACTGTCTGAGCATAGTGAGTTTTTTGTCAGTGCAGAAAAATGTCGTAGACTAGCCATAGGTTGTAGGATTTGCGGCAATGAGCAATCCTGCGAAAATAAATAAAGAAAAAACTTAATAATACAAAGAAAATATTTATTAATAACAACATATATTATAAATCCTTAATAAAAAAATCGAGTTTTAATTTATCCTTTTTAAAATTTCACTATAAACTCTTTCACAATTTCCTTTATCCACATACTTCAAGAACTTCTCTCGTAACTTATCAGATTTCTGCTTCATCTCCTTATCATAATGAAAATTATTTTCAGAACTCTCAATAATTTCCTCTACACATTTTTCCACAGTTTTAACCTGCTTTCCAAACAAATCTTTATCTAAATCCACATAAGATCCAACTTTTTCTTCATATTCACGTTTATCAAACTGGAAGAAGATAATTGGCTTGCTTAGATAATAAAAGTCGTAGGCTACGCTTGAATAGTCTGTTATTAATAATTTTGATTTTTGCAGTTCCTCAGTTATATTTACTTCTTTCGGAAGTATTCTTATATTTTTTCCAAGTTTTATATTTCCAAAATTTTTTAAATGATCCTGCATTAATTGATGAATGTAGACATTCAATTTAATATTATTTTTTTCCAGATAATCATTTAATTTTTTATCTGTAATTAAATTTGAGATATTCTGAAAATATTTTGTATCTTCAAATTTTTGATTTTCTGATTTTAGCCAGTTTCGCCAAGTTGGCATAAAAAATATTTGTTTTTCATCGATTTCCAAGTTATATAATTTGTCATATCTTGGATAACCTGTTATAACTGCTGTTTCCTTCGGCACTTCCCACCAGACTTCTGTTTTCACTTTTCTTTCAAATTCTGAGTCGCAGATATTTAAATCATAGGATTTTACAAGGGCTTCTGCCACTTTTGCCGTCTTTGGATTCATTGCTTGACGTACTTTAAAGCCTACTGTTCCGTGATTTAGAAATACTTTAAATATTTTTTTGTGAAATTTGTTTATTAACGGCACTACAAAAAGGTACGGGGCAATATCTGCAGAAATTGAATGGGAAAATAACGCAACTTTTGCATTCATAAAATAAAGGTAACTCTTTACACTTCCTTTTATCAGTTTTTCTCCTGGAATTTTTTTAGCAATTTTAGCATTTTTATTTATTACCCAGTATATTTCCTCCTGCTGTTTTGACCGTAAATATTCATACATCGCACGTCCATTATCCACAAAAAGCTCTCCTGCATTTCCGCCCACAAGCCAAATATTTCTATTTTTGAACTTGCCTTTGTTAAATGGATAAATAAGATAAGCTATTATCATATTTATCAAACATTTTACCTTATCCATATTCTTCTCCTATTTTTTAAATTTCATATTTTGTATATCCAACTTTTCTGCCCTTCATCACAACTTTATGATATTTTTTATTTTTTGTAATAATCGTTCCGACAAAACTTCTAAATTGCCGTTTCCAGTATTTTAGAATGTAAAATTTATTTTTTCTGCCCTTCACTTCCTTTTTTACCAATGCTCCAAATCCCAAAGCATATTTATAGGCACGTTCCAGGTCACTGTAATTTCCTTTTTTAGCTGGATGAAAAATTATGTCGTTTGCAAAATATCTTCCCTTGTAGCCCTTATGAAGCAATGTCAGCACATAGTCAGTCTCTTCCCCGCTTCCAAAAGTTGCACCAACTCCTAAACTTTCATCAAATAAAATAATATCATCTTTTTTATAATTCACAAAAAAAGTTATAGACTTCACAGTTTTATCCACATTATTCTTGGCTATTTCCATATCCTTTTTTTCCATAACACCTGTTCCATAAGTTTTCCCACGTTCAAGTGTACGGCATGAATAAATTCGATAATCTTTCTTTTTTTCAAAAAAAGCAACAACTTTTTCCAATGTGTCAGGCTGATACTCACAGTCATCATCAGGAAATCCCACAATTTCACCTTCCATAAGCACAAGCCCTCTATTTCTGTTTAAACTAAGCCCTTTTTCATCACTTTTCGCATATTTTATCTTAAATTCCTCTTCATAATTTTTTACAATTTCAAAAACTTCATTTCCTTCATTTTGATCCACCACAATCAGTTCAAAATCCCTATAAGTCTGTGTTTTCAGACTTTTTAAAAACAATTCAAGTTCAGTTGTGACATTAATTGTCGGCATTACAAGGGAAACCTTCATATTTTATATCTCCTTTTATTTTTTTAATTTTTTATTTTATATCCACAGTTGTTATATACGGAAGATGATCCGATAATTTTGTCCAGTCTTGAGTTGCATCGTTAATAAAATAGCTAGATTTTACCTTCCACTTTTTAGACTGGCTTCCAAAAATATAGTCAATTCTTGGATCTGAAAGCGATCTCACACCGCTAATATTAGATTCCATATAAGTATCTCTCCAGTCTTTTGTCATTTGGCTATAATATTTTGTTGATGGCAAAAAATTAAAATCTCCACTTATGAATTTTACATCATTTTTATCAAAAAACTTCGTAAGCAAATCAATTGATTCCATTTCTTCAGGCTTTATATTTGGCTTAAAGTCCAAATGTGTATTCATCACCAGAACTTTTTCTCCAAAAGTCTTTTTAGAAAGTTCCGCAACAATAAGCTGTCTTTTTTCCACGCCTTCCGATGGCAATTCATAAGTATATATTTTTTCAAGCGGATATTTTGAAATAAATGAAATTCCATATTCTCCGCCATCATAATCTCTAGATTTTTTAAAAAAGTAATAATCATATCCCAAAACTTTTGCAATATCAGATGTCACATCCTTAAAATTGCTTCTCTTTGTAAATTTATCAACTTCCTGAAGTGATATAAAATCAGGTGCATACGGCTTTATGCTTTCTCCCAATTTCTGTCCGTTTGTAAGCCTTGCCCCATAAATATTATACGTCATCATCTTAAATTCCTTTGCCCAGCTAACAGTCGCCCCACAAATCATAAGCGACAATAATACTTTTTTTAATTTGCTCATTTTTCTCTTGTTTCTCCTAATCCTTTGTTTATTATATAAATATTTCATTCCATTATATCACTTTTTTTAATATCTACCAACTTTATTTTTTCCTTTGTCTTTTATTTACATTTTTCCTTCAAATAATACCTAGCAATTATCCTAGCTCTCTTCATTAACTTTTTTACTCCCGACAAATGCTTCGCTTCCAAAAACAGCCTCGCCTTCAAACTGCTCCAGCTGTCATTCCACCAATGTATCCCATAAGTTTCAGATTTTATGCAGTCATCTGTATATTTTTCATGAAACCCGTAAGGATAAAAATATTCTTTCGGAAAAATCACTATTTTCCCATCTTCCAATAAATTTTCTCTTTTCTTGCTCAAATTATATTTTTTCTCAAAAACATACGTAAATATTTTGGGAATCGTCCAAACTGGCTTTTCCCAAATCTCTTTTTCATAAAACTCTTTAATATCCTTCAACACTTCATTATGCTTCGTTGTCCCAAAAATCCCAACACTTATATGCTTTTCATCTTCATAACCTATAAAAAAATCCATTTTTTTTAATTTCTCATTTTCTGGATTTTTAAAAAAAGAATCTTTTTCTTCTAAAATCGGTGTCAAATTTTTAATTATTTCCATATCCGTATCAACATAAATTCCTGAATTTTCATACATAAAATGCACTCTCATATAATCTGAAACATAAGCCCAAAGCCTTCTTTCATAACATTCACGGAAAAATCTATTTTTCGCAAGATGTTTTTCCATGTCAAAATTTTTCTCATTTATCTCTATAATTTCAAAATCAGGCAAATTCTTTTTCCAAGATTCCAAACATTTATAGAAAATATCAGGCTTTTTGGCATTTCCAACCCAGACATAATATATTTTTTTTTCTATCATCATTTTCTCCTATTTTTCACCTTTTTTCTAATCATCATATACTTTTTCATCGGATTTTTAGTAATATTCACAACTTTAAATCCCACTTTCTCATACAATTTCTTTGCCCCCACATTATAATCAAACACATTTAAAGTAATAGAATTTACATTCTTTTCTTGAAAAATCAAATTTATAAATTCCAACAAAGCCCTTTTTCCAAGTCCTTTTCCAGTAAGTTCAGGATTAATCAAAAATCGCCCAATATGGATATTATTCATTTCTTTTCGTATTTTCTGAATAATCCCCACAAATTCATTTTCACAAAAAATCGAGTAAATATCCTTCAAATCATCAATTTGGCTTTCTGTAAGCGGAAAATCAAGGCTTTTTCCAGCCCATTGCTCAAGGAAATCTTTTCCTTTTTCATTAGTCCATTTGACTATATCATTTTTATTATTGTCATTTATTCCGTTTATTATTTTTATATTTTCTACTTCCATCAACGTTAAACTCCTATTTTTCTACACCAACTCATACTCAATTCCATTAACAATACAAAATTTCACTATTTCTCCATAAAAAGTTTCGTAATCCTCATTTTTAAACTCTGAATTTTTAGAAGTAATTAGTGTATAAATCTTTTTTTCATTATTTCCAAAAATTTTTAACATTCTGTATCCAAAATCTATTGTTCCACTTTTTGTATTCGGACTTGTAATCATCAACTTTTTTATATCATACTTACTGTATTTTTCATCATCAACACTTATGAAATTACTAAATATTTTTATAATATTCGGTGTACAAATTTTCATTCTAATTAAAGAAATAATCTCTAAAATAATAACTCCCAAAATAATAATTATCAAAAAGTAATTCAAAAAAATATTATCAGAATATTTAACTACTATGAAGATAAAAATTATTATAATAATAGCATTTTTTAAAATATCTTTGTATTTTTCTATAAATAATTCTTTTTTTGAAATTTCAAATACTATATTTTCAATTTCCTTTTTTTCAAGTTGAAATTTACAAATAATTTTTTCAAGTTTTAAGCAATTTTTCTTTCCAAATAAAGAAATAACAACATAACAATAATCTATTGAAAGATATTTAACATCACCATAAAATAAATTATTCTCATTAAATATCCTAACATTATCTTTTCCTATTCTCCTAAACCAAACTTCTTTTCCTCTTTCATAATATGTCAAAATATCGTCAAGGACTTCAATTTTTTTGTTAAAAACAAAAATAGATAAAATTAAAAATATTATGATTGAAAGCAGAACAGTCAAAAAGCATTTAAAAAATATTTCATTTATTGAAAAATCCAAAGAAAATCTCCACTCCCAAAAAAACAATAATGGAATATAAATCAGTTTAAACACCATTTTTAACTTCTCTACCCAATGAACTTTAAATACCAATTCTTGCTCATTCAATCTTACTCAACTCCCTAAAAAATCAAATCAGTTCCTTCTTTTCCTCAATCTTCCTGTACATATAATCAAAGCTAAAGACTAGAACATAAACTGCAATTAGCATTGCCATATTTTTTATTAATCCTTCTCCAAAGAATGAACCTCTTGGGATGTAAAATAAATTTGGGATAAAGTAATAACTTGTCAATAATAAAAATCTATTTTTTACAACATATTTTTCATACTTTATAATTGCAATTCCAAGTAAAATTGAAATTATAATTAACCAGATATATCCTAAATCATACATTTCAGCGATGTAATTTGAACCAATTCCTTCACCTTTTAGATAAGCTCCTGAATTTAGGTAATATGTTAATCTGTCTGCAAGTGAATTTGTTGTTTCAAGAGTTTCAAGCGACTGTGGTTGGAAGCCTAACAGTCCCTGCAAAATGTACGGATAGCTTCCATGTCCGACAATGTTATGCTTGAAGTTAATTGTGTAGCCTAGGACAAGGTAGCTTACACCTTGAGAAAACAGGAAATTGTAAATTGTGTTTATTAAATCTAAACTGAATATTTTTTTACTTCGGATAGATACTAAAATTTGTGAGAAAATTACTGTAAATCCTACTAATTTTACCATTGTCTTGGCTTTTATCCTGATTCCATAGACTTTTGCATAATACCACATTATAAAAAGCAGCTGTGTCAAAAATATTGCTCTTGCCCCCTTGAACGAATCCAGCAGTTTTACCATAAGATAAAGGGAAGAAATTGTCAAAAATTTTCTTTTGGATGGAATAGAAATTAAAAATATTAAAAATCCGATTGTCATTACTGTTCCAGAACCTTTTGTAAATGCAGGATAATCGACGCCCTTTAAAATCCCAGTATAATAAGCCTCATATCCAGCATGTAATATTACTCTTAACTGTATGAACATTTTGTAGGCTAAAGCAGGCAATGAGATTATAAATAAAGCCATTCCAATATCTGTAAACATTCTTCTGCTTTCAAGCGTTATGCTGCTTCTTATTTCACTAATTTTCTCATTTGAAATTCCAATAAAAAATCCCAAATGTGTAAACAATAAGACAAGTAAAAAAACTGTTATTATCTCATTTCTCACATCATAATAAAAATAAAAGTTAGCAAATTTCGTAGCCCATCCAAATTCCTTATAGTTCACAATATCCAGAAATATCCTTGTAAAATTAAACAAAAACAGCGTATACAAAAAAATCATATACGAATTTAACCACTCTAAATAAATTTTTGCCGTAAAAAATGTATAAATATACACTCCCATAAGCAGATATTCTAAAAATTTCATTTCCAATGCATCATTTGGAAAAGTCACCACACTTTTTAAAAATAGCACAAATGCAATAACAAACATATGAAATATTAAAAATCCAATTCTATCTTCTTTTATAAGATTACTACTTTTCATCAATTTACCTCTATTTTCATTTTTTTCTTTTATACTCAAATCCTTTTAATATCAATCTGTTTCAAATCAAACATGGGATTGAATAAATATCCATAGTTTTTTCTAAATTAGTTTTACTATGATTTCATTTAAAATTTTATCATATCGCCACTAAAACTTCAATGATAAATATTTTTTTCAATTCTTAATTTTCACTTCACTTTTTATTACAGACCTGTTCGACAACTTAATTTTTTATTTCACAAAAGTTCAAAACTCCTTGCTTCAGAATATTTATAGTAAAACTACTTTAAAAACTGAACTCAAAAATTATGACTATTTTACTTAAACCCTGAATTTATATGATCTTTAATAGTTTAATTTTAAATAAGTTTGAGTATATATTTAAAAAAACAAAAAAGAAACTATCTAATTTAAGACAGTTTCTTCAAATATATTTTCAATCTAAAAAATTATAAATTATTTTCCCTCAAATATTCTTCCACATCAAGTGCCGCAATTGCTCCACTTCCTGCCGCAACAATCGCCTGCTGATATTTACTATCTTGAACATCTCCTGCTGCAAAAATTCCAGAAGTGCTTGTTTTAGAAGATTTTCCCTTTGTCATAATGTAGCCTCTGTTATCAATTTCAACTTTTCCTTCAAGAAATTTTGTATTTGGAGTTCTTCCAATTGCTACAAAAATTCCATCTGTTTCTAAAGTTTCAGTTTTACCTGTTTTGTTATTTATAAGTTCAATCCCTGTAACTTTTTCATCTGCCAATACTTTTTTAGGCGTGTAATCCAATTTCCATTCAATTTTATCATTATCTTTCGCTCTTTTTTGCATGATTGCAGAAGCACGTAAAATATCTCTTCTATTAATAATAGTAACTTTATTTACAAATTTTGTTAAAAAAATTGCCTCTTCCATTGCAGTATCTCCCCCGCCAATTACAACCACTTCTTTTCCACGATAGAAAAATCCATCACAAGTAGCACAGGCGCTGACTCCTTTTCCAATATTTTCCCTTTCATTTTCAATTCCAAGATATTTTGCACTTGCCCCTGTTGATAAAATTATTGTCTTTGTTTCTACAACATTTCCATTATCTAAATGTAATTCAAATGTCTTTTTCCCATTATTTTCAACATCTTTAATATCCTTTACCACCGCTTGCAAAAATTCAGTCCCAAAATTTTGGGATTGAGACTTTATATCTTCCATTAATTGCGGTCCTGAAATTCCTTGTGGAAATCCTGGAAAGTTTTCAACTTCTGTTGTTGTTATAAGCTGTCCGCCTGGCTCCATTCCATTTATTACGATATTTTTTAGTCCAGCACGGCTTAAATAAATTGCGGCTGTAAGTCCTGCCGGTCCTGATCCGATAATTACTGAATCGTACATATTTTCACCATTCCTTTTTTATTTTTTATATCATTTTTTATTCAAATAACAATATGTATAAATGCTTTTTTAAAATTTACTGTTAAATGAATAAAACATTACTCTGTTTTTTTTTATGAAATTAAATACTATAATTAAAGTCTAGCAGAAAAAATAACCACTAGACTTGTCCTATAAATAAATATTTCTTTAACAACCTATTTTACCTGATTTACAATTATAATACTTGATTTACTTCTTCATAAAGCGCTTCTTTTGAATGTAATCCAACTAATTTTTTAACAGGTTTTCCATCTTTGAATAAAATTAATGTAGGAATGCTTTGGATTCCAAAAGATTGTGCCAACTCCAATTCTTCATCTACATTTACTTTTCCAACTGTAGCTTTTCCTTCCATTTCTCCTGAAAATTCTTCAATAATAGGAAGCTGCATTTTACAAGGTCCGCACCAGCTAGCCCAAAAATCTACTAGAGCCACTCCATTTGCAATACTTTGTTCAAAATTATCTTTACTTAAATTTAATGCCATTTTACATCATCCTCTTTCTTTTTTTATTTTTTTCTTTATTTAAGTTA